>Ga0247609_10000085_pt1 | contig 128637 bp, 155 predicted proteins | sample 172DNAGHGlowgp2_FD_193487 | JGI IMG/M metagenome (GOLD analysis project Ga0247609, IMG submission 193487) | Sheep rumen microbial communities from Palmerston North, Manawatu-Wanganui, New Zealand - 1728 DNA GHGlow gp2 | ecosystem: Host-associated > Mammals > Digestive system > Stomach > Rumen...
CACCTTTCTCTTTGTTTACTTTGTAATTGTACGTTCTCATATTATTGATGTTTAAGTTAAAAAATGGAAATGCCTTTCATAGACGTGCAATGAACCTGAATTCCACTCGACTGGATCGCATATTATATTCCCGTAAGTAGAATACAAGTCTTTAGCTAAGTGGTCTCTAACCCATTTGTGCCAGTACAAGTCATTGTTGAAGCCGAACACTGCGTCATTGCTTCTCATATACACGATGTATTTGAGGTGCCATGCATCTGCAGTCTCATTCAAGAAACACTGTGTAGCATAGGTGCACATGAAATCGTGGCGGCCGTTTTTAGTAGAGTCTTCCCACATGTTCGGACGGTTGTATATCATCACGCCTTGCCTTGACACTGAGTCATTCTTCAGCATGTCAAGACAGTTCTGGTACTGGTCTCCGTTTGAAGTAGAGAATATGCACCACCCGTAATTTGAGTTGATGAAGCCGTCTTTGTCTGCACATTGTTTCCATATAGTTGGCGCGCCTCCCGGGATGTCATTCACATCAAGTGACATTGACTCATACCATTCTACTTCTCTCTGTGCATAGTCATAATTTGGCTCACGAATGATCCAGTCTTTGTCACAGATGAAATGCGCGTTTTGGATTTCGACAGTTTTAGATCCGTTTTTGGTGATGCGGAAATCGCCATTCTTGTATTTTTCTTTGAACTCGTTGAGTATGTCTAATGTGTTCATCTTTATCACTTAATATGGTTTGACATGTTAAAATAATAAAAATGAACAGTGTTTTTATTCCCAAGAAATATTGTCGTCTTTTATTATTTGTTCTTTAGATAGTTGATGCGCATTGTCACGATTATCCAAAAACGTATAGATTTCGTTATGGTCAAAAGCGTTCACCACAACGTCTTTTATGTCATTTTCGTTAAATTTCGGATTCATTATGAAAATTTTGTCATCAAAATTACGCAGCAAATCGGCATTTATAAGTTCTTTAACAGTGTTTTTTGCAAGAACAAAGAGAGACTGGTTGCTTTTGTTTGTGTGTTTATGCGGATCTATATTTTTAGACTTGCAATACTCAACTATTTCGTCTACAGTGTCTCTACTTGCTGGCCATACGATGAACAACTGGACTATGTTGTTTTTGAGCTTTGCTTGCATCTCATCAAATTCTGTGCTTGTCACAGGTTTGATCTTCATGCGTTCAGAAACGAGACAGCCAGTGTCGTCAAACATTTCAGATATCTTTTTCACTCGGTGTTTTGATGAACGGTAGTCAGCAAAGTCAGACACTTGCTTTTTAGTCATCGACTTAGCTGCGTCTTTGACACTTTTCGACACGTCTTTTTTCTTCACTTTTCCATTCTGCACTGCTTTGACAAGTTGGAAGAATCTCTGCTGTTTCTTGCTTACACTTGGCATAGTTCTGTTTATTTATGTATTTTTATTTTATGTGTTTGTCTGAATCTTCTATTTGACATTATTTCCATTAGTCTGTCATACAAGCTAATATCATTTGCGTTTTTTGCAACAACTTTGGCTACATTGTCAAAAATGTGTATAGTACATCCAGGCAAATTGATGGGCATGTCACAAGCGATTCTAATTTCTCCTTGTGGTATATATTTTGAAGAACTTCTAAAATACTTTACCGCAATATATTTTAAAAAATTTATCTCATAACTCGCAAGACTCTCAGCTTCTTCACAAATTACAAAAAGTTTAATCAAATATGGGTTGTTTTCATCACCTTTTCTCCATCCATGTGATTTTAGCAAAGTCAATATTGTGTCTTTGTCGTCTGCAATGCAAGCGTTTAAGAGGGTTTCAGTATCATAATCAGAAAATGCTTTAAGATTATGTCTTTTTATGACATGTATGATGTCATTTATATCTTTTTCATATTGCTTTTTATACTGTTCGCCAAAATGTATATTTCTAGTCCAGCCTTTAGCATCATCATAAACATCATGCCATCTAAAACAGCATCCCGGCAAATCATAATCAGGATTGTCGCGGTCGCTTACATAACTTTCAAAATCTTCAATAGAGTTTATGTTTTTGTCTAATTCCCAATCTTCAATGGTTTTAATCATCCAATTCCATCCTTCTACAAAGGCTTCAATTGCTGTTTCTAAAAATTTCACAAAATCAGCTTTATCACGTATATTCTGTGGAAGACTATCAAAATCATATTCAATATAAGCACAAATTTCGTTTAAATGCCAACCCAATACAGATGTGTTTTTCATAGTTGTGTTATTTTTGTTTGCACTTGCAAGATATTGCTTTTCGTCATCATATCTTGAATCTAAGAATGACACAACAGTATTTTCTCCAATATCGGCCATGTCTTCCCATTGCTCATCTCCGTCTGATTGTTGTGCTTTGATGCAGTTATCTTTTAAAATAGACAATAGTCCAGATAATGTAGTATAGTGACGAATAGTTAGAATGTCTTTCACATATCCAATATTGCCCTCTGTCAATATTTCATTGTATTCATCAAAATTTAAAACTATGTGGTTCATATTATTTCAATGTTTCTAAAAATTGTCTGTTTGCTAAATCATTGTATGCACTATTGTCTGTCATTGAGCCAAACAGTACGGTAAGGCCGCATAGCATATCAGGCTTCAAGTCAGCAGCATATTCATTTCCGTGTCTGTCTTTCCATCCGCCTCTGACTATAGCAATGTTGTCTTTTGAAAGTTTTATGTCGCCGAAAGAATCAAGTCCGAGTCTTGGGTCTTCACCTGGATTCAAATCGACTCTCTTTGTCACAGTCTCTCTCAAATGAGTGTTGGGGTTTATCCATTCATAGCGGTCTATGTAATAGCCGTCTTGTATCGCTTTCTCATTCCTTTCACTTATGAAATACACATTGACGCCATCTACCCCCTCGATTGACTCGACAATCGCAATGATGTCAGATTTTGGAATCATGTCAGTGCGGCTTATGTTCAAGAAATACTTGTTCAGTTTAGAACGGATTTCGGTCCATATCTGGTTCTTGTCTGCTTTCTCAAAATATTTCAATGCGATGACGATAGCGTATCTGTTGACTGTCATGTCTTCGATTATCACTTCAGAAGACACCAGTTGTCTGCCACTGTCGTCAAGCACTCGGATTATGCCTTCTTTTTCTGCGTCACTCAGGACGAACTCATTTTCCGGCAAAGTGAAATAGTCAATGCTGTCCGTCTGCTTAGTGACTTTGTCTTTTATGTTTGGCGTTATCCTCAGATAGACTACATTGTCGTCATCGGTATAGTTGTCGTCTTTAGTGTTGTATGCTTCTACATAAGAGAACTGCTGGTATTTAGACAAGAAAGCAGTGTAGTTGTCTGGATTCGCAAGGACGAAACTTTTGCTCATATGTGGAGCAATGCGTCTCGTGAGTTCAATCGGCTCATAGTTCGCACCCATAGACGGAGCACGCTCAACTGCAATCGAAAGTATCTTGTTGAGGTCTACATTCTCGCCAGTCTCATCTGACGCGAATGTGTCAAACAAGAAATGGAGACTTTCGCCAGTCACATTTCCAGACGAGCCCACATGATTGACATATTCTACTTTGATCTGCTTGCCTGATTCTGGGCATTTGCCAAAATCTTTGTTTCCGAAAAAGACGCTCAAGCCCATGTTGACTGAGGTCTTGAGCATATAGCAAGGCTCGTCATATCCCATGTCATACAAGCTTTCTACTCTCTTCCATTCTACATTGTCCACAAACACTCTCACTCGGTTGTGGTCAGTCATGCCCTTCGTGTTCACGTTGTATGACTGGAGTTTTTCACCGTTTGCCACGAATGCTTGGTCTGACTTGACTCCCTGCACGAATTCTACATTTACTGGATCACTGTCTTTTTCTAACACGATGTAGTCCGAGTCAAGGTTGAAGAAATACTGGTTTCCTGTCTCTTCAATCGTGAAAGTAGTGCCGTCGTATATTTTTATATAGTCACCTTCGAATTCTTGCAATGCAGCTGGGTTCACTTTTATCCTGCACATTCCAGAAGCAGCACTTCCTCTGAACGGGTCGTGGCCGGTTAGTCTTGAAAGTCCCTGGACAGATTCCACAGTCTGTGCTCGCATGATGTTCAGTTCAGAAGCTGCATGCTCGAGATACAAGAATATGAGTTCGGAAATGTGAGACACAACAGACAAGATCTGTCCAGTCGGCGAACTCGGCTGGAACACAGAACCATTCAAGCCATACATCTCACTCAAGTAAGTGTATGACTGCTTCATCAAGTCTATAGCTTTAATCTTAGCAGTGTTCAGAAAACCCATGCTTTAAATGTGTTTATTGCATTTTTATGAAACAACCACAACATAATTGTCAACTGTTGTCATCCAAAGTTCACCGTCATCATCCATCTTTATCAGTTTGTCATAAGCACCACAGTTTTCGCATTCTTCTAAATCATAAACAGAATAGTACGTGTTGTTTTGCTTTTTGACAAATGACATTAAACAATTTGGAAGATTGCAGCCTATGCCCTTTGAACCATATTGGACATCTTGTTTTTTGATATAGTCACGTGCTGACCATTCGTCAGGATCTCTTTCAATGAATTTTGCTATGGCGCCATTTATGATTGGCTCATATTCATTGAAATCTGAATCTATATCATTGAACGATTCATTGAACTGTTTGAATTTAAGTATTTTCATATTTACATTTTTATTCCAAGATACGTGCAGATTGCTGTCATCACGATTTTGCTTGTAAGTAAATTGTAGAGAGGGCCATTAGTCACTCCCAGTGCTTGGCAGATTGCTTTGCCGAGTTTGTCACCTGCGATAAGTCCGCCAATCAGGCCGGTAGCTCCACCAAAGAATCCCTCATTCTGCAGGGTGTTGAGTTCTGTCTCGATACTTTCTACATTCTCAGGAATGTTGTTCTTCACACTTTCTGAAATGTATCTGAGTTCTTTGTCTGACAGAGCGTTTATCTTCTCATAAAGTTCGTTGAACAGTTTTAGAGCTTCAGCATCAGTATGCTTGTCGTTCAACATATCAGTGTAAGTTTTTATGTTTGCCATATTTGTATATTGTATTTACGCGAATTTTCTAACAAACTCATTCAAGTCTAAAGTCTTTCCATAGCCAGGGACTTCACATTTTCCAAAGTCATATGGCGCGTCACCGCCACTGAATCTTCTATAGCCATTCTTGAAGCAGAGATCTTTGAGCAGTGCTTCCTCTTCTGCATCTTTCACATACACTGCCATTTTCCGGTTCTTTTCTGCCAGTGTGTATGTGGCACCCTCGCCGTTGCTCGGATCAAGCTCGCTCAATGCCATGAAATCATTCTGGCTGCTGGTTTCATAATTGTTGAATTCGTCTATTTTAAGTATGCGGCTCATATCAAATTTGTTTCAATATTTATATTTTGTTTCACTGCCGTCAAGTTTAGCGGCAAGTTTTTTAGCAAGTGCTATAGCTTTGTAGCATTCTTTCCTGTATCTGACGATTTCTTTCTTCAGCTCAACTATCTTTTCCCTGAGTGAAAAATTTTCCTTTATGGCTTTTTCTCTCATTTCATTTGCTCCGTCAATGTAGCCTCCAATATAGTCAGGTGCTTTCTCGTGTGAGTTCTTGCGTTTTTTTGCCATTTTATACAGTTCGGCATCTGTGATGTTCTTTATCGCTTTCATGACAGGCGATATGTTTATGCATAGTTACTGCTTTGTGTTGTAGTCAGCTAAGAAGTTGTTCAGTTCGTTGAGGTGCTCCTCTTCATCTTTCAGTATTTCTACTGCAATGTCATATGTGACTGGATCTATGTCACGTGAAATCGCGCACAACTGCTTGTAGCCTTCTATAGCGCACTTCTCGTGTTCGATGTTCACTAAAACGAGTTGTGTCGTGTTGTATGGTTTAAGAGGGTGCATGTACTTGCATTCGCTCAATGAAGAAAGCACATTGATGTCTTTTATCATTTCAAGGTCGCCGTCAAGCTCGTCTATTCTTTTCAGAAGTTTGGCTGCATGATCGTTAAGCTCATCATCAGCAAACTCAAGGAATGCTTTCTCGAGGCCCGGACGCTCTTTTCCGCAAAGGAACGGGGCAACTGTCCAGTAATGATACCATTGCAGTATCTCTTCTGCATATCTCTTGTAGAGCATGTCCAGCACCGATGGCGTCTCTTTTGTGATTTCTACAACAGGCTCTTCGTTTTCATTGATGACTTTGCTTATTATAGAATTTATCGTTTTCATACTTGTTTTTCTTTATTTATATAATAAGTTAGTTATATAAACAGAAAAACCTCTGGACAATCCAGAGGCTTTTCTTTCATTGCTCATATGTTTTGTAAATATCACCTATGTCTCGCCATACAACGGCTGCCAGATGCAACGGAAACATTCCTATATGTATCACTTTGTCTCCTTTGTATAGCTTGACAAGCAGCAAGTCATCCATCTTGTCGACTGTAGCTTGCCAGCCGTCTTTTATGTCAACACTGTATCTATAGTTAGACTGCCCGTTCGTGTATGCCGATACAAGTATAGTCTTCTTTGATATTTCGATTATCCATTCCATGTTGTTTCTACTCTTCTGGTTTGTCTGTTGTCGTGTTGAACACTCTTGTCTTGAATTCTATTCGTCTGCCTTCTGACCAGTTCTTCACCGCTGTCAGGTAGCCGATGATTCTCGTCCAAGTCATCAAGTGCTCGCTTCCGCATTTCGGGCATTTGTCTACTGGGTGGTTCACGATATGGCCACAGTCGTCGCATTGCATCATCTTGATGTTGAACGTGAGATACTGGCAACCGTGTTTAGCAGCATATCTCAGCAATGAGTCATACTGCTTGCTGGACAGATGCTCCTCAAGGTTCAAGTGAGCAGCAGAACCGCCGTCAAGATAGTCGCCGATATAGTTGCTGCCGTGGAGTCTTATCTTTTCAAGTACAGAAATCTTCTTGTCATTTGGCTTGAAGATGTATGACGCATACAGGTTGGTGTCTTCAGGAACCCAGTACCCGTCAGCTTTGTCCCAGTTGTAGTTCTTCACTGCTAATGACTCAGCAGGCACTTGCTCTGTGTTGAACATCGTCTTTGGCGTCTTGTGCAGCGCATTCTGCTCTTTCACTGTGCTGAATATCATCTGGCAGAATTCAGCGTACCATTTGTTGTCATTGCATTCAAGGCCAAGGAACTCTGCTGCTTGGTTCAAGCCGTTCAGCCCAATAGTCAGATACTGTTTGTTGAGGTTTATGAATCCCGCACTGTAGGCTGGAAGCAGTTTCGCGTCATACATGTCCCACAGCAGCTCGTTGTATGCGTTCTGGTATTTGTATACTCTTTCGAGCACATCAATCAGATATTTTTTGATTGCGTCATAAATCAAGTCTTTTTCTAACAAGTCTTTCGGGTTGTCGAAGTCTTTCACTGCATTCTGCACTATACGAGAAAGGTTGAGCGAAATGACGCTTTTGCTTCCTGTCTGGATTCCAATGTTGCCATTAGTGAAGTTGAACTCTTTTGTGGTCACCTTGTTTTTCAGTCGGCAGCAGCTTGAGAGAGAATCTACAGTGTCTGAGATATATGTGAAGAAACTATGTCCTCTAGCATATTCATCACACACGAACTGGTAGTTGTCTTTGTCAAGAAAGTCTCCATTCTGGTATATCAACGCAAAACTTTCTACAGGGAATGTCAGAATGCATTTCTGCCGTTCTTCATTGAACCACTGCATGAACTCTTTCTGCAGCCAGTTCAATGTCCTCCATATCGGGCGAGTGCCATCAGGGAAGACGAAATCGTCAAACATGCCGTGGAAGAATGGCTCGTCAAAATAAGAGAAATTGACGAAAGCTGACTGCATTCCTCTCGCACTTGCTGGCTGGTTGATTGAATAGACAATCTGCTGGAAATACTGGTGTATCTGCTGGCGGATTGTCCGCTGTGTGTTGCAAATCGCACTTTTGCATTGCTCATCAATATTGTCTATATAGTTGTCATTCCATTCTTTGCGAGCAAAATAGTCAAAGTAAAGCAAGAATTCTGGAGTTGCGACAGCACCTGCGAACTGGCTTGACATTGCGAAAATGTAGTTCACATACATTCCACAGAAAGAGTCGAGGTTCTTCGGTTTAGCAGAAAGCCCGCCGAGGTCTTTCATCCCATTCAGCAAGAACGGGTACATGCTTGCAGCTACACAGTATGGGCTTGTGCAAGCGAAACTTGACTCATCATTCTTGTAGATGATATGGTCATTCAAGTCGCGGCAATACTGTTTAGCATCAAAGTCTGGATACAGGTCATGGAGCTTGTTAGTGATGAGCGTCCTGTTGATCTGGATGTTGTCATTCTTGTGGATTTCGGCATTAAGCACGCCGATGTTCTTCGCTGCTACATTTGAGTTGTCATCAACAGTGTTGTCTGCAGTGTTGTATGCTTTCTTGTAGCTTTCGATGAAATGCTCTTTCTGCTTTACGAATTCACGTATCCTGTCTTTGTCGTGACGGTAGAGTATGTACACTTTAGCCACATCAGACATGCCGCATTTCACTAATGCTTTTTCGGTTATGTCTTGTATGGTTTCCACATCAAGCACATCACCCACAATCTCATTGTATTTCTCAACAATGTCTTTTATAGTCTCATCATAGCATTCTTGGCAGAACTTCACTTTGCAAGACTTGAAAGTCTTCATCAGCGACTTTCTAATCTTCGTCTTTGAGAATCTCTCAATGCTGCCATCTCGTTTAAGTACTTTCATATCGTTATATTTTAATTATTCCAAAATTTTCCAGTTATGTCAACATAGCCTTCGCCAGTATCAGTCAAGAAATAAAGTCTTTGGTTAGTGTTCGGATTGTCAATCGGGCCACAGTTTTCGTCATAATGTCCAATTTTTATGTAGTCACACACGCCAGATTTCACGACTTCTTGGTTCATCTCATCTTTGCCTGAATACCAGCCACAATTCAAATCTGTCTTCTCTTTGACATGTTTCATTAGACTAACTAAGGCAGCGACATCGTTGTCACCGCCCATGAAGCCAACACAAGTTATTCCATCATGTCTGTCCAGCAACTCATCTAAAACACTTTCAGTCAGTTCTTCGCCGACATCTTCTCTCAAATATGGCGAATGACAGCCCTTGCATCTGTTCGGGCAAAGTGAAAGATTTATTGCTAAAGTGATTTCGTCTGGGAATTCTCGGAAAACCACCATGCAGTCTGTGTACTTTATCATACTTATAGTTTAAGAAAAATTTGTTAGAAAATAATAAATTGCTTTGTGTTTTTTATCATGAGATTACAGACTGAAATTACAGACTCAATCCTGGGCCGCCTTCATCTCCGCCGCCTTCTTCTTCCTCTTTTTCTTTTTTCTCGGCTTTGAATCTGGACTTGGGTTCTCCGTCTAATATCTTTTCTATGTCATCAGGCTTGTACCCGTCTTTCTCTAGTTTTTTCTTTTCTTTTGTCCTTGCATTAGCATCAAGATCATCTTGAGTCATGCCAGAGAACCGTGACACTAAGAAATCCAAATCGAAATATGGTATCTGGTTGCCTTCAGCATCAGTCTCGACAATGTTCTGCATCAGCATGCCAATGAAATCTGTCTTCTTCTGTATCACTTCTATCTCTCTCATCTCAGTGAACACATTGTCTGAAACGAAATTGAGTGTGAGCGAGTTTCTGAACTGCACATCAGTCGCGAACTCTTTATGCTTGAGGCAAAGCTGTATGTATACTGGCTTCACGATAAGCTCTTTGTATATAGAACGCAGACGGTTGATGAAGTTCCTGAACTTCACTTCTTCTCTCATCATCGCCTCTGTGCTCAATGCATACTGCCCGCGGCCTTGCATGTGGTCAAAGCGAGTGAACGGTATCTTGCTTGCTTGCCACAGCTTCTGCTTGAAATAGTTCATCGCTTCAGTGTCTGACAAGTCAGGGCCATCGCCGCCGAGTGTCTGCACTTGCGGGCTTTCGCCGTTCACGCTCGGGAACCAGTACTCTTTGTTGAACGGGAGCATCGGCCTGCCGTTCACCATGATCTCGCCACTTTCATTGTTGAAGTCTATCACCTCACGGTAAGAATGCATCGTTTCTGCGAGAGTCTGCTTTCCCCTGTTCTGGTGATTTTCAACAGGTATAGTGAAAGTCGTCTTGAAACTTGAGTTGGTGACTGCCCACATGATTCGGGTAGACTCCATTATTCTAAGCAAGTTGAATGATCTTGAGAGACGTTCTACATATGACACGCGGCTTGCGCTGTCAAACTGTGAGTATGATATGTAGATGATTTGTGAGTCATACAAGATTCTTTGCCTTGACGGGTCATTCGGGTACTGGATCCATATTTTTTCTCCAGTAGAATGGTCAACTGCAGGGACAAGTGACAGGACTTCAAGTTCTTTGAACTTTATGATGTTCTTCTGAGTTTCACGTCGCTCTTGGTCACCATCATATATTATTTCAAAAGCGAGGAATCCCTCAATCAAGAATTTCCTGAAATAGCCCCAAGCCATGTTCTGGTCCCAGAAACCAAAACAAGAATATATCTGGTTGAATATGTCATTTATCTCATCATTCAAGTCATCGGTGAGCAACGTGTTGTTGTAGAGAAGCTCGCAGAAAAGTCCGTTCTCGTTATAGCATATTGTCTCATCAGTGATGATGTCCAAGATGTCTTCTATCTCGTCTTGCATCGCAAGTCTCCTCAGCTCATTGCGTTTCTGCTCGTCATATCTTCTGTCATACAGAGAAACGTTCTTGTGCATTGACGGATCTGTGAGACTGTATCCGTCGAAAATGTCATACACTGAATCTTCAAACTTGAACTCATTGCCTGCTGATGGAGAATTCGGGTCTTTGTCGTATAGACCGATTGCTTTTGAGTTCTTGAACACTTTGCCATCGAAATCCATGCCAAGATTAGAAATCTTGCGGAGAAGTTTTGAAACCCTGTTTGTGTTTGAATATGATCTTGGATCTTTTCTTGTTGTTATGAAACCAGCCATAAATGACGTTTTTAAGTTTTTTACTTGTTTTTTATTTATATAATTCGTGTGTCAAATGAAGAGAACAAAAAACCGGACAGCGGCGTGTCCGGTCTGTCATGTGTTGTGTCACGCAATAGATTAAGCAGCAGTGTTCGGCTTGTTGCCGATTGCGCCAGTGAACTTGTTCGTGAGGTCAAGCAGTTCTTGGCAAGTCATGTCAATCTTGACGCATTTCATGTCAGTGTCAGGATCCACAAGATATGCGCCAAGCCATCTGTGATGTCCATCAAGAATGAAGTTGTCTTTTGACACAATGGTGTAAGGCGCTTTCTCACCAGGTTTCAGCAACCAGTTCATTTCTTCTTTGTTTCCTTCTGTCTCCGCGCCCATCTTGATTGCTTTGACGACGAAAATCTGCTCCTGTATGGGTTTGAGATCTTTGACAGGAATGTTCTCATATTCACCTTTCACTTTGTCTGCATTTTCTTTCGGGCCTGCTCCGGCAGAAAGCCAGTTTTCAGCAAGCGAGTCATCTCTGTACAGGTCTTCTTGTGTTTTCTTCGCAAGGTCTTTGTCTGCGCCAGTGATGTCGATGAATCCGTTGCCTACTAAGAACTTGAAAGCAAGCACTTGGTTGCTCAATACTGCTTTCTTGATGTCTTGCTTAGCATCTGCTTTGTCAAGGACACTTTCTACTTCTTTCTTTCTTGGTGCTGACTCTTCATCTTCTTTGCCGACGCCTGAGCCTTTGAAATTAGAGTTGTTGATTACAGGCATCTCGCCACGTTGGTATTTGCCATATTTCTTAGCACTCGCTTGTGCAGCATCATAGCGTTTAGAAAAATCTTTCTCGTCACCATAAATCTTTTCTGCGTTGTCTTTGCCCATCATGTCAACAGCAATCTTGTAAGCATCAGCTGCAGAGGTGTCAGTCAACTCATCTGTCTTGTGTTCTGAGAAAACTTCACGCATATTGTCTGTGAATGACTCATACAACAAGTTTTCGTTAATGAATTCTTTTAAAGTCTTGATATGTCTTTTCATATGCAAAATTATTTACATTATATTTATATTTGAATTTTTCATTAGTGCATTTTGTCGTATTTTTTAGTTATCCACTTGTTGAAAGCTTCCATCATTTCATCAAATGTAGAGTATGGGCCTCTTCGTGAAGGCCTGCCGCCAATTATTGTTCTCCAACAGTTGTCTTTAAGATATATTGTGCACTGAAGTGGAGATTCAGTGACATGAAACTTGTCAGCCCCAAGAACAAGTCTTATGTTGCCTGTTCTGAGTGTACGTATTTCTTGCACCTCATTTAATATCTTCGGATCCACATAATTACTCAAGAACTTATATGGATCTTCACCAGCCATAACTGGATTCTTTTCTATTTCTTTCTGAATTTTGTCCAGTTCTGCATTCGTGACTGGTTTAATCTTCATTCGTTCAGAAACAAACTGGTTAAAATCTAATATTTTCATATTTTATTTGCCTGTATTTTCATCTTTAACATCATATTATATTTTAGCAGTGCCATGCACTTTAATATTTCCGTATATATACCACCTACGGTAAACTTTAGCATTCCCATACACTTTGGCATTGTCATACACTTGAGACTTGCCATACACTTGAGCATTTTCATACACTTCAGCATTGCCATATATCATAGCAGTACCAGACACTTTAGCATCACCATACACTTTAGCTTTACCATATACTTGAGCATCACCATACACCCAAGCCTTATCGTACACTTTAGCATTGCCGTACACATAAGCATTGTCTGCAACCCAGCAATCTCCCATCTGGTCTAGATTGTCATACGACTCAACCCAGCCACCCAGATCTCCTTTCTTGACCCCTTTAGATGGAATGTCTTTCAAAGCTTTGATGCGATGTAAAGTATGTCCATCATACAATATTGTTTTTTCATCAGTGAGTTCATATTTGTCTGTATTCATGTCTTGTTGGATCTGTTCCAACTCAGCATTCGTTACTGGTCTGATCTTCATGCGTTCTGAAATAAACTGAGTGCTGTCTAATACTTTCATAGTTTTTGTTATTTATTCACTTCATTATTACCATCCACTGTATCGCCATACACTTTGGCATCGCCATACACTTTGGCATCATCGTACACCCAAGCGCGGCCATACAATTCAGCATTCCCATATATTTTAGCATTGCCATGTACTTCAGAACTGCCAGACACCCAAGCACTGCCATATACTTCAGAATTGCCATACACTTTAGCACGACCAGACACTCTAGCATTGCCATGCAAATATGCATTATCATACACTTCAGCATTTCTATACACGTCAGCATCTTCGTTCACTTTAGCATTTCTGTACACTTTAGCACTGTCATGCACACAAGCATTACCATACACTTCAGCATAACCATACACTTGAGCATAATCATACACCTGAGCATTGTCATGCACTTGAGCACTGTCAAGCACACAAGCATTTCCATGCACTTGAGCATCACCATACACTTCAACATTGCCATACACTTCAACATTGCCATACACTTTTGCATTGCCATACACTTTAGCTTTGCCGTACACATAAGCATTGTCTGCAACCCAGCAGTCTCCTTTCTGGTCTAGATTGCCATATGATTCTACAAAACCGCCTGGATCTCCTTTCTTCACATTCATTGATGGAATGTCTGTCAAAGCTTTGATGCGATGTAAAGTATGTCCAACATACAATGTTGTTTCATCAGTGAGCTCATACTTCATGTCTTTCATGTTTTGCTGGATATGATCTAATTCAGCATTAGTCACTGGTCTGATTTTCATGCGTTCTGAGACAAATTGTTGTGTGTCTAATACTTTCATGTTGCAATTGTTTTGTGTTATATTTATAAATATATTTGGAATTATCAATATAGTATCATAATGAACATACTAAGTTTCAATGACTACAAGCACATGAATGAGTCTGTCCGTTCTGAACTGTTCAAGAACGGCATGTGCGTGATGTATTCAGCTGATGGCGAGCAGAAACATTATTACCACTACATATGCTTGACAGAGAAAGATGACATTGGCACTGCATTGGAAAAACTGAAGAAGACAAAGCTGTTTTCTGATACAGACGAGACATCTATACGTGAAGACAAATATGGCGTTCTCGTCGCTTCAAGAGAAGACGGAATGGTGTATGTGTGCATATCTGATGTCCTGGTGAACAACATACTGTACATCTGGGACACAGACTTGAAACTAGATGACTGCATAAAAGACGAATACATAATTGACTTGTCAGACAAATGCACCGCAAAGAACCTCATCTATGAAAAGGACATCGACTATTCTAAGATAGTGACGCTTCTTCCAGATGAGCCATATTTCAACTATGGCTTCCAGCCAACTGACTGGTCAAGCCTGTCACGAGGCTATGACGCTTGGGCGCTTGACCATTCTATAAACAATCCAGGCTCATTGAAACAGCCAAACCCGTTATACATATAATATGAATATGAAAATACTGAAGATAAATGATTTTGTTTCTGAACGCATGAAGTTCAGACCAGTCACTAATACTGAGTGGAAAGAAGCACAAAACAAACTCGGAAAATATAACTATTTTCCTAAAACGAAAGATGAACTTCGTCATATCATTGCAGAACGAATGAAAAAAGAAGGCAATGAATGTAACTTGAATGACATCTACACTGGTAATATAACCGATATGTCAGCACTATTTATAGATCGTCTGGATCTGGATGCTCATCTGTATAGATTCAATGGAAATATTTCTGAATGGGATGTGTCAAATGTTGAAGATATGAATTATATGTTTACAAATTCTGAATTTAATGGAGACATTTCAAAATGGAATGTGTCAAATGTGAAAACCATGCAACGCATGTTTTTTGGTGCTCATTCATTTAACGGTAATATTTCTAATTGGGATGTTTCAAAAGTGACGAACATGAAAGAGATGTTTAATGGCGCAATCAAATTTAATTGGGATATTTCTGGATGGAATGTATCTAATGTTACGAATATGTCACACATGTTTCACGACGCAAAATCATTCAACCAGCCAATAGGCAAATGGGGTGAAAAAACTTCAAAAGTAACGGATATGAGTTGTATGTTTTATAACGCAGAATCATTTGATTGTGATATTTCAAATTGGAATGTCTCAAATGTAACAAATATGGGAAGCATGTTCCGTATTGCATACGCATTCAACAAGCCGTTATACAAATGGGGTGACCAACTTTCAAAAGTAACCAATATGGGTGGTATGTTTATTGGAGCAAAATCATTCAACCAGCCAATAGACAATTGGGATGTTTCAAAAGTTGAAGACATGTGCTATATGTTTGATAGTGCAGAATCTTTTGACAAAGACATAAGTGACTGGAACGTTTCAAATGTAACCAATATGGAAGGCATGTTTTCAGATGCAACATCATTCAACCAGCCAATTGGCAAATGGGGTGAAAAGACCGCAAAAGTGACTAATATGGAAAGTATGTTCAATGGTGCATCGAATTTTGACCAAGACTTATCTAAATGGAATGTATCATCTGTTACAGATCATAAGAAAATCTTTTATAAATCAGGAATGATGGCTAAAAGGAACAAACACCCACAATGGAATCAATAAACAAATATTATCATAAATATTATACTACTTTAGTGTATGGAGATGCTCAAGTGTATGGAGATGCCACGTGAATGGTAATAACATTAGAAATAAATAACATAAACAACATTGACATGATGCATATACAAAGAATAGATGAGTTTGTTGAGCTTTTCAAGAGAAATGAAAAAGACATCACTAAAGCTCCAGACAGGGACACCATTCCCATAGAGAAATTTTTAGATGAGCTGAAAAGAGCAAAAGCGACAGATTATAAAACAGTAGAGGAAACACTGGTAAAATGGTTTCCCAAAAGTTTCAACAAGAAGATTCTGGCTGACTTTTCTAAAGGCACGACAAAGTGGTTTGCTGAAAACATGAACCCGACTGACACGAAAAGCACATTGGAAAAAGCAGCAGACGGACTTTCATCTGGCATATTCAAGAAATATGAAGAGCAGTCAGATGACGGGATCACATCAAAAGCAGTGTTTGCTCGTTCTATAACATACGGCGAAAACAACATTGTCGACTTGCTCTTTGTCCGGTATTGGAAAGAATATCCACAGACAGCCAAGACAAACAAGAAAAAAGAAACAAAAGACAATGATGACATAGCTGACAAGCATAAAGTGCATTTTGTCATTGCTGCTCTCACAAAGAGAAATGACATCATTTAATCAAAATGAACTTGTATAAATAATAAAAATTAAAGACATCATTTAATCAAAATGAACTTGTATAAATAATAAAAATTAAAATTATGAGAATAAAGAACTTTAACCAATTTGTGAATGAGTCAATGCAGCACGACATTGATTTTTACACTAATGATTTGAAAAGCATATTCAAAACAAATAAAATTTCATTTGATTATGAAATGACTGAAGATGAATATGGGAAAGATGGAATTCAGTACAGTTTACCTTTGAGAAATGGCGATGAACTTAGTATAGTTGTTATTTATCCTGAAGGTGATTGGGTACCAGAAAATAATCCAAACACATATTATGTTGGTATATACTATGATGCTATATGTTTCAATCCAGTTACAGAAGTGACCGATGATGAATACATGAATTCAGCGGATTATCCAACAGCAGAAGAACTAAGACAACTTGGCCCGCAGATGTTGAACAAAAGATGTATGGATTTTGTAAACGGCAAATACGACGAATAATATAAAATAAAATAAAATAAAAAATATGAAAATTAAAAATTTTACCCAGTTTATAAATGAACAACAAGGTTTAGAACCTGTTGGAATGCTTATTGACAAGATCGAACGATTGTTTAATATTCGTTTGAAATTATGTGATAGTGGTCATGCTGGTGAAGATACTTTTGATGGTAGTCCTTATGATGATTATTTGGACAATCTGCCTGCAGGCACACCAATATATGTATATAGTGTAAGTACAGCCGACAATAAACCTATTATACATAAAGACAGTCAGGAAGAATGGAGTGCATATGTGATTTATAATCAATTTTGTTTTGTTGATGATCCTATGGCTGTTCCATTAAGTTTGAAAAATGGTGTTGCTGAGTATGGTGCAAATGTTGGAACATGCATGATGTCATATAATGAATTAAGAAAACTCGGAAACATAGATATAGTAAATATTCTAGAAAACATTGAAGGTGGAATGCAAATTCCATTGAAATAGACATTTATAAATAAAAACAAAAAATGCAAACATCATACAATAAATGGAACAAGACCAGTCAGGTGTTCTCACAAATAGAGAACTTGAATGACTATGCATTTGTTCCAGGAATCTATGATGAAGCACCGCCGGAAGAATAAAGATATATCGTGACTTTATAGCAATCGGCGGTATATCAAAATACCGCCGATTTTTGTTTAGAAAAAATTTCATATTGTGTAAAATCGCAGAAATTTTTATTATATTCAATTGTAAGTTCTTTGAAACAACAAACAACAAAACGGGAAAGAATAAAACCGCAGATTATATCTTCTTATTCATAAAAAAATGTAATTTGTAAAGGATGCCCAGGAATGTTCTTGTAAAAACCCGTAATTCCCATCAGGAGACGGCATCGGCCAATCCTGAAGACGTTTGCCTTGGGTTTGTGAGAAATCACATGGTGGGAACAAATTTTAGAGTTCTTTGACATATTGGAGAGAAACACATATATTGCCTTTGTTATATGGCGGGCGAAGACCACAGCCCGCCAGTTATGGGGAAGAAGCTCAGCTGGTTGAGCGGCGGACTGTTAATCCGATGGTCGTGGGTTCGATCCCCACCTTCCCCGCAAAAGCTATGACACACTCAATCAAGAAAAGCATGATGACATCTGTTTAGCCGAAATTGTCAGATGTCACATATGAAACCTGAGAATGACTGCTTCTTTAAAAGTTTTCTTGAGCTGAAGGTCATTTTTGGTGTCATAGTAACGGGGTGTCGTCTAATGGTAGGACGCGTATCATACAGATTCTTGTACAAGAATTTTTCAGCAACTATAAAATGTAATTGCTTTTTGGGTAGCCGTTATGGGGGTTCGAATCCCTCCGCCCCGACTAATGCAAGACAATCGCAAGTCTATGGCATTCAAGCAGGCACAATGCTTGAGCTGAATATCCGGCAATGGAAGATATATGGTCCACGGATTGATGATAAACAGTGGTATATGTTGTCTGATAAAAGTGAAACTATGAGACACGCCCGTTCTGCGGAGAGAGGCGGTGGAATGCCGACAGTCAGACAGTCATCACAGCTAAAAACGTGTGTGAGTTAGGAGATACGCTGTAGGAAATACGGTATCGTTCACCCGCCAGTGTGAAATGAGTCCATTATTGATTGCGACAACTTGGAAACTGGCAATATGAGGCAGTAGCTCAGTTGGGTAGAGCACGTACACAATTCTTGTATGAGAATTTCACTGCAACTAATATTAAGGCTGATAACCTCGTGGTCGGTGGTTCGAGTCCATCCTGCCTCACGAAAAAACAAAGGTGCACACAGCAGATTATTCAAAGCGTCAAAATTTTAATTTGAAGTAGCTATAAACAGACAGCACCTTGTAACTTGGGCCGGTAGCTCAGTTGGTAGAGCGAAGGACTGAAGATCCTTGCGTCGGTGGTTCAATTCCACCCCGGCCCACAAAAAGATATTTACAGCAACAGTCAAAAAAATTATATTTTCATTATGGTATAAAGTTAAAAGTATCTTGTGATACGGGCAGGTAGCGAAGTGGTTAAACGCGGCTGACTGTAAATCAGCTCCCATTCGGGTTCGGAGGTTCGAATCCTCCCCTGCCCACTGCTATAACAAAGACAAAGGTGCTTACAGCAAACAATAATCACACAAACTGTCACTTTGTTAGATGCACCTTGTATATGCGCCCGTAACTCAGCTGGTAGAGTACTACACTTTTAATGTAGGAGTCGTGGGTTCGAGTCCCACCAGGCGCACAATGTGATGTTATCACATGGTCCCGTAGCTCAGATGGTTAGAGCGGCTGACTCATAATCAGCGGGTCAGGGGTTCAAGTCCCTTCGGGACCACTTTAATATCAATTGTGTAATTTCATAATTCTTTTTGTTATATTAAACTGTAACAAATAACAAAGGGATTATGGAATTCAAGTCAAAAGCCGAATTGGCAAAAGCAATCAAAAAGGCCATCACCGAAAACGACAAGCGCGCCATTGACGCAATGCTTCGCGTTTTCCAGTATCAGACTGAATCTGAGAAAGCCAGCGGCACGACTTGCATCTACAATGGTGTTGGATTTACCGGCAATGATGCTGAAATCTTGACATCATTTTGCCAGCAATACCAGAAAAGAGGTTTTCTTTCTGCGAAGCAGATGGTTCTTCTTAAAAAGAAGATCGGCAAGTATGCTGGGCAGCTAACACGTTTGGCAATAGACAATGGAATGTACATCAAGCAGAACGGCGTTTGGATTGTCGCTCCGAAGAAGGAATCCAAAAAGAGATTCAGAGCGGTCACAGCTGCTGAATTTGATGAGTTGGTGAAAGAATACAAAAACATTCAACAACATTCGGAGAGTTAACTGCAGCGGCCTGCAGACCGGTCTTGAAAACCGTGGGAGGGTAACACCTTGGGGATCGACACCTCAGCTCTCCGCTTGAATATGGGCATAATGGAAAGTAGCGTGCCGTACTGCAATTCGGGGCGTGAAATTGAGTTCGAATCTCAAATGTACACAATATCAGGTGCGTGCTGGAATTGGTAGACAGCTGAAGGAGGTTAGATCCTCATAGGGTGATAATGTAACCGTACAGGTTCAAATCCTGTCACACCTGCAAAAGAGATACTTGAAGATGTTACGGCATAAGTAGACCGGTGCAATGCTTATGTAACGGACATACAGTGGTATTAGTTTAAGAAACATCGTCACGAGTTGGCGAAGTTAAAACATCAAGTAACAATCCTGCTGTATATGCATGTACGCAGGAGCTCTCCCAAACAGTGAAACAGACACTGTAAAAACAAACATTGCGAGATGTAGTTTAATGTTAAAACAATTGTGCTTAGGACAGTGATACAGGTGCGAGTCCTGTCATCTCGGCAAATGTCTCATTTGGGCATAATGGAAAGTAGCATGCCGTAATGCAATTCGGGGCGTGAAACCGAGTTCGAATCTCGGATGTCCACTGAAGTCCTTCGGGGACTTAACTAAAACAGTTTTAGTTGCTTGGTAGCTTAAACAGGAGCAATTATACCTGTCCGGCTGACGAGTCGGAAGTGTGGAACTTGTAGAGCTCCGTTAGTTAACGGAAGGTGCGAGTGCAAGTCTCGTCCAAGCCCAAATTTGGGCCATCAGTCCAGTTGGAGTGGATGCCACCCTGTCACGGTGGAGACCGCGGGTTCGAGTCCCGCATGGCCCGCAAAAGTGAATAAACACTTTGGAAAAAATTCTGGTATATAGAGGTCAACTACCAGCAGCATTGTCATGATGGACAATGGAATACAGACAAAACATGTGATAGTGTACATATGCATATGTTTTTGGAACCGGCAAACCTGTCTGAGAATATTCTATGAAGTTGTCATGATATATGAACAGTTCGGACTTGTGGTGAAATTGCTTTTCGAGAAGTGTACAGGCAGCACGGAGAACCTTTGCCAGAGGGAGTGGTTTTACTTCACATCACAGAACAAAGAATGCAAAATCTAATCGGAAATGCCTGATATGGCGCCCGTAGCTCAGTTGGCAGAGCACCTGATTGTGGTTCAGGTGGTCGTGGGTTCGAACCCCACCGGACGCCCTGCAAAGTCAAGAACAGACCACCGAGTAGCGTTCGGGGTAAGTCTCAGAAGAATGTCGACTTAGGTCTGAGGTGTTGTCGCGGAGCGGAAGAGCTGCCGTCAGCCCGATGAAAGGTGTTGGTATCGTGAGGTGCCATAGGATGCAACGCAACAGTGCAGTTTGTGAAGAGCATATAACCAATGCACAGTCCGTAGCTCGTAAATTTTCTTGACTTACCGGAGGGTTACCCAAGTTGGTGACGGGGACAGTTTGCTAAACTGTTAGGTCGGCTAACAACCGGCGCGAGAGTTCGAGCCTCTCACCCTCCGCAACAAAGGAGATATACCGATCCCTGTTGGAGGATAGTGTTGTCATCTAATTTGAAAGCATTGTTTAGAGTTGCAAATCTTGACATTGTGAGTATGAAAGAGAAGCGGTGACTGGAAATACAGCTGGTTCTGGAACGAGACGATTTCTTGAGATGCCAACATTATGCCGGAGTTCAAGTCCCGGGTCGGTTGAAATGCCGGTGTAGCTCAGTAGGTAGAGCATCGCACTTGTAATGCGAGGGTCGTGGGTTCGAGCCCCTCCATCGGCTCAAACAGGTCTGTGGTGTAATTGGTAGCACACGTGACTCCAAATCTCGTTGTATGGGTTCGAGTCCTGTCGGGCCTGCTAAACAAATGTCTAACTAAATAAAGTGAAAAGATGAAAAAGATTAAAGAACAACTGTAGGTCTTTGACATCTTGAATGTTCCTCCTTAAATGATAAGTTTCTATTTATGCTAATCAATTAAAACAATTATCATTAAAATAAAAACTTGTCAAAATGGAAAAAGAACAATTTTTAAGATTCAAAGAAGACCTCAAGAAAAAGGCAAAACAACAAAGGGAATTGAAAAGACAAAGAAAGACTGTCAGGTTCGATGGTGAGAGAAAAGTCAGTTCTTATGATGCAGCAGAACAAGTGAGAGGCAACAAACAGATCCTTGATAGAAAGTATGTTGTCTATTATATTCTGAAACATCAGATTGAAGTGACACCCTCAATCAAGGAGCAAGTGCTTTGGGAAATTTACGTCAAGCTTCACCCTAAGTACAAAGAAGCTCGTCATGTGAATATTGTTGGATGGGACAACCACAAGACAACAAACTATTTCATCGACACTCCACACGGCAGAGACTACACTCCTGAATACGCAATGATTGATTTAATGAACGTGTATGATAAAATTATCAAACAGTATGAAAAATAATCATTAGGTAGAGCCGCGTCTCTATATCATCATTGATGAATCATTAGATCCTGTGTATGGATGTGTCCAAGGTGGACATGCTGTTGCTCAATATCTCTTAGAGAATCCTGATTCCGAATGGAAGAACAACTATCTCATTTATTTGAAAGACAAATTAGAAAGATTGGTTGTTAAACTTCAGATTTTAGGAATCCGTTATACTGAGTTCCGAGAGCCAGATCTTGACAACAAGTTGACCGCGATTGCAGTACTTGGAAACAAGAAAGTCTTTCAGAAGTTAAAACTTATGGGGAGGTGAAACTCCCCTTTATATGCTCGATTAGTTCAGTGGCAGAACAAGTGGCCCTAACCCACAAGACACGGGTTCGAATCCTGTATTGGGCACAAAGGAACCAAGGACGAAGACACCATGATTCGGAACAAGTGGTGTATATATGGACGGTGACTCCGATGGATGCCGTGGCGGCCGAAGAGCCTCGTTGACATTAGTTCAGGGAATTAAGTATGGTCGCATTAAATGTGGATGAGGGTCTGTACTAGACAGATGTGTAGGTTCCTTTATGCGGGTATAGCACAACGGTTAGTGTGAGAGATTTCCAATCTTTTGATGTGGGTTCGATTCCCATTACCCGCTCTAAAAATTGCGCTTGTAGCCCAACTGGCAGAGGCACTAGATTTAGGATCTAGGTAGTGTGGGTTCGAATCCCACCTTGCGCACTGAGGCATTTGCCTCCATAGCTTAATGGATCAGAGCAACGCCCTTCTAAGGCGAAGGTTGAAGGTTCGAGTCCTTCTGGAGGTACAATATGTGCAAGTAGCTCAGTTGGTTAGAGCGCCACACTGATAATGTGGAGGGCGCAGGTTCAACTCCTGCCTTGCGCACAATGTAAAATCTGACTTGTTTTTGTTATATTCAATTATAAGTTATTTGACATATTGAATGAGGCTTGTTATGGCGCCATCGTCTAGTTGGTCAGGACGCCAGATTTTCATTCTGGAAACCGGGGTTCGAGTCCCCGTGGTGCTACAAATCTGGGGCTGTAGCTCAGTTGGTAGAGCACCTGCTTTGCAAGCAGGGGGTCGTGGGTTCGAATCCCATCAGCTCCACAACATATTGCGGGATGGACTGGAGATGGTTCCAGCTCGGTCTCATAAGCCGAATCACACGGGTTCGAATCCCGTTCCCGCTACTAACGCCCTGAAATGATATATGGGCATGCATCACAGATCGGAACAATGTATTGTTCTATTGTTATTGGAAAGAAAACATTCTGTGAGAACCTCAGCAAGGCTGAGCGGCGTAACGCTAATAATAATCATTCTTTCTACGCAATCTGCTCGAAGCGTTTTTCTATAGTTTACAGAGAGCACGGCCCGCGCAGCGTCGGATACTTTACTGCGCGGCGATGCAAGACGGAGCCGAAGCGATAAATTGTCTAAAGAGGCTGTCCAATAAAGAGCAATGCTTGTCACTGACTTCATATGTCATACAAAGATTTGGTGTGCCTCGAAAAGAGTGTATTGTGAAAAAGGGAAAGCCGTGACGGAGGAAACACAAAGGAAGCATCAGATTGTTTCGCCTCTACGGATGTAGCATCAAGTCGGAACCGGTAAATCGGGTGAGGTCCCTTGCCCTTGCAGAATGGTTGAAAGTTCATGTTCTTTATTATGGCCCGGTAGCCCAATTGGCAGAGGCACAGCGTTGAGGGCGCTGACAGTGGCAGTTCGAATCTGCCTCGGGACACAAATATTGAGATGAAGTAGAGATTAGATGGTTCGAATCCTCCTGCGACATGTGTAGCTGTAGCTCAACGGTCAGAGCGCTGCTTCATAAAATTCCAAAAGGTCCGGAACTTTTGGTTGCTCAATCTTTTGGCCCGGTAGCCCAACTGGCAGAGGCAACAGATTCAAAACCTGTACAGTGTGAGTTCGAATCTCACTCGGGCCACAAATTAAAACGAAGTTATGAAAAAGTTAGAGAACATATTGAAAATTTTAGTAAGAATAGTGAACATTCCTTTAGCAGTGCTGTGTTTTATTGTGATGTTGATAATCGTTTTCTTTTTGATGATATTTTCTGTGATAGAATTTTTTACAGTTATGCCAATTTATTATGTGGCGACTGGACGGTGGTATTATGATTCTAGAAACTTCAGACATCCTTATGACAAATGGTTTCCGATAGCAAACAATATGGAAACTTATATTGATGCAATTCCTGGTGGGACAATAAATGAAGATAGAATTGATTTTAGCAAATATTATATAAAAACGGAAGACAATAAATAAAGTCTCGCTCTGTAATGGCGCCATACAAAGTTAAATTGCAGCGTCCGAATTAAGAAGACTTGAAGGTGGTCAGTTGGCTAACCGTTCATTGAAAATACTGGTATTCTTCCGTTATGCGTCCTTAGCTCAGTTGGTTCAGAGCGCTTGCCTTACAAGCAAGGGGTCGATGGTTCGAATCCATCAGGACGCACAAAGGCACAAGTTGCTTTTAGTTCTTGTTAGAGGTGCTTCAACTCAGGGAATGGAACCTCTCCTTTCGGGTAGTGGCGCAGTTGGTAGCGCACTTGATTTGGGTTCAAGTGGTCGAAGGTTCGAGTCCTTTCTACCCGACAAAGAATATCACGGTAGGGCATAACTGTCCATGTGTCAGCAACAGGAAATCACCGATGCTGCAAGGCAAATCGGAGGTGGGTTCCACCAATCGTTCTAATATGGAGCAAGATTGGATAAGCGAGAAGAAGGAATACATAGTTTAAACAAAACGCCTGTTGGTTCTTTTTATATCACTTTAAGCAGGAGCAGCTCAGTGGTAGAGAGGAATCTTGCCAAAATCCAGGTCGCGGGTTCGAATCACATCTCCAGCTCTTGTATTGGGGTGTAGTGTAACGGTATCACGGCTGACTCTGGATCAGTCAATCTGGGTTCAAGTCCCGGCATCCCAACTTAATTCCAACCTGGCAAGGCCAAAGGAAAAAGGGATTGTAGTACTTCACTTCCAAACCAGAATCCCTGAGGCTGAATGAAGAAAACGGAAACCGAGATCCGGCAGTGTAGCACGGTCCGGAATATGAAGGCAGACAACAGCCAACAGGCCATTGCGCAATTGCATAGGAGTGCTGTTAGGGAAGTTATACTGAGCCATCGTCTAATGGCAAGACACCGGATTTTGGTTCCGGGAATCGAGGTTCGAATCCTCGTGGCTCAGCTAAAATATGTGTTAGATGGAATTGTATTTTTTCATCACTCTTTCCAATCTGGCTTCTGCTTCATCTAGTTCATAACGGTTTGCGTATCTCCAGTCTTCTTTCAATTTTTTCTGATATGCTCTTTTGGCTTTTGCTACATCTTTCTTTCTGCGTTCAACTACATATTTGTATCTTTTCTTGACATCAACATAATCATTGATGTCAATTTTATCGATGTTACGTGTAGAATCTGTGTCAAACCATTTATCAGTCATTCCCTGTTTTTCTATATAATAGATAAACTCATAAGCTTTTGGATGGTTTCCAATAAAGTCAAAATAAATCGTGTACTGTGGATGCTTCTTGTCTTTCACTGCTATTTTCTGGCCATTCCCGCCATCCCAATCAGATTCCTGCACTTCAAATTCATATTTGTAATACGATAGCCAGTATTTGAATTCATCTATGTTTTCTGGTTTTTCATTTGGCTTTGACGCAATTTCTAGTTCTGCGTTAGTCACTGGTCTGAAATTCATTCGTTCAGAAACAAATTGGTTGGTGTCTAATATTTTCATAATTGATTTATTTGTTTATTGTTCCGGTGTTGCCATTATAATCGACTTTGGCATTGCCGCAAACTTCAGCCTTGCCATAGATTCTAGCACTCCCATACACTTCAGCATCGCCATACACTTCAGCATCGCCAAACACCTCAGCATTCTCATACACTTTAGCGTTATTGAACACTTTAGCATAACCATACACTTCAGCATTATCATATATTTCAGCTTTGCCATTCACCCAAGAATCACCATGCACATGTGCATTTCTGTACACTTTAGCTTCGCCAAACACGCAAGCGTCATCTCCTATCCAGCAGTCTCCTTTCTGGTCTAAATTGTCGTATGATTCCACAAAACCACCCAAGTCTCCTTTTTTGACTTTTTTAGATGGAATGTCTTTCAAAGCTTTGATACGATATAGCTTTGTTTGCGAATAAGTTATTTGTTCCCATTCATCAGTCAAAACATATTTGTCACCGTTCATGTCTTGCCGGATCTGGTCCAGTTCAGCATTCGTGACTGGTCTGAATTTCATGCGTTCAGAAACAAATTGGCTGCTGTCTAATATTTTTGTCATGTTGTGACTAATTTGTTATATTTATAATATAGGAACTAAAAAGCTTCAGAACAATTGATATAAATAATCTAATAATTCTAAAATCTAATCAATATGAAAATTATAGTTTTTGAAAACGACAAAGACTTCGAGGAATTCGCGATAGATCCACGTGTTGTAATTGTGACAGATGGTGATCGCGAATATTTTGACTGGTATTTCACTCCAGAATACAATTTTGAAGTAGCAAACGGCACAGTTTTTTATATCAAAGACAACAAGTCTAAGATAGTGACTCGTGGCGCTTGCACATTCAACGTCATTTCTAAACCAGTCAAGAACGTGAAACCATACAATCCACTGATGATTGAAATGCAACCGAAAAATACGGAAATCGTTGATTACGAAAAATATATACAACAATAATATGAAACTGAAAAGAATTGAAGATTACGAAAACAGCAATCTCGTTTTAGAATATAGAACGAAGGGTTCTAAAAACAAAAAGACTCTTGCTGCAAACACTGAAACAGTAGTCCAGGGAGAAGAACTGGCTGATGGCGGCACAATTGCTGCCATTGGAAGAAGCAGAGGCGGGCAAGATCCTGTCGTAGTCAAAGCTAAAAAAGACGACACTGAACCGGTGGAAACTATGAAGCAAGACGGCGAAGTTCTGGCAACTGTTGGAAAAGAAGTCGTGAAATTGAAAAATTATAATGATTTCATCAATAAAGATGCAGACAGTAATCCGTCAAATGGATCTTATGAAGTCGATGTCCCGAAGCCAGACAGCAAGAATTATCTCAAAGACATGGATGAATGGCCAGAGGACTATGAAGAACTATGGACCAAGATGGTCGGAAAAGAGAACTTTTTTGTCCAGGGAGAAGCAGGCTGGGCAAAATCAGCTGTCATCAAGAACATGGCATTGAAACGCGGATATACTGTCATAACAGTGTTTATGGACAAAGCGCTTCCTGAAGATCTTGGTGGCATCCCTATCGTGAAAGAAGACGCAGACGGAAATGTTCGCCAGAAAACAGTCATGCCAGTATGGGCTCAATATATGTGGGACAATCCTGACACATACTTCTTGCTTTTCTTTGATGAGCTGAACCAAGCTCCAAATGACGTTATGAATGCAATGATGCCCATTGCTCACTCAGACAGGATGATTTGCGGACACAAGTTCAAGAATTATTTCTGCGGTGCTGCCGGAAACCTTGATTCTGAAAATGAACTGTACCAGTTGAAGAAACCCGTTCTGGGAAGATTTGGATTGCAACCCATAAAATGGGTAACTGGTTACAATGAAGATCCTGCAAAGGCGGCTCAAGCTTGGAAAAACTCTTTTGCATATCTTCATAAAAAATGGGACACGAAACTGGATAAAAAAATTGTAAGTGCTTTTGAAAAAGCTTGTCTCGCATACAATCCGCCTTTGTTCGGCGCCCCGCGTGATTTGGACTACACAATATTCCATCAACTGTATGAAATAAAAAATTCGGCCATTGATGATGATGATTACAATAGAATAACTGTCAGAGCATTGACGAAGCTCATAACTAAAGCAACTAACACAGAGAGAGGCATCCAGTATAATGATGACACTCAGAACAAATGGCGTTCTGAAATGGATGCAACTGTTCAGAAACTTGCTGAAACATGTTACAAGTTCATTTCTAAATCAGTCAAAGAAGAGACTGGCAGATCATTTGATGATGAAGAAGAACAAGAAGAAACTACCAAAAAAACTAAACCAACTGATATTCCAGAAACCTTTGATGGAAAAGACCAGATCGATACAATGATAAACTTGATTTCAAGAGTTGGCGAAGTGCCCCAAAAAGATGAAAACGGCAAAGACATAACGGTGCCAGTCACTCCAACTACCATCTGGGAGCTGTTCCCGAATTTCGACAAAACAATGTTAGAAGTCATTGAGAACCAGATGAAGAAGAAAGGACTGACTTGGATGTATCCTGATGATGAGGCAGCTATCGCTTCTGGCAAATGGGATAGAGACATGTTGTTTTAATCGTTTGACATAAAAATTATAAAACTAAAATTATGAGCAACTGGGAAGACAGTATTCTTAAAATAAAAGATGAACATGTACAATGGAGATTAGATTTCACGACATATCTAAAAACCACGACAAAGTACAATGGCTATAGATTTTTCTGGGAACTGATACCCATGATATATTTCACAACTGGTAAAAAGGGCATCGCATGGACAGATGCAAACTGCAATATCTTTCTGAACATTCCGCATGCTGAAGTTGAGCTTAAAAATACAAAATGGGAGTTCATTTATTATCATGAATGTCTTCACCAGTTGTTTGAAACATTTGAGGTCGGCAAAGCTTTGGAGAAAGAGCAAGGCAAAAAATTCAGTCATTTTATTCTCAATGTCGCAAGTGACTGCATCATCAACAATCACATTAAGAAAAACTACGATATTGATTATCCGACAACTGATTTGATTACGCCTGAATATCTGCTTGAGAAGTACAATATTGAATACAATCCAAAAGAAGACAACCAATATGACATGTACATGAAGCTTTATGCGATAAAGGATAAGTTCAAGAATGATCCGATTATCCAGAAAGCGCTTGAGGACATGCCTGATGTTGACTTGGAAATCGAAGGTGATGGTGTTAATGCCAAAACTAAAAAAGTGCCGTCTACTTCTGACTGGAAAGCTGGAAGCAAAGAGGCAAGACATCTCGCCAATGACATTCTCGTCAAACACTGCAATGCTGCAAAAAAACTTCCAAATGGAAAACTGTCAAAAGAAGAAGCAATCAGAGTGATGAGTGAAGCTGCTGAAGAAATACGCAACACTCTACTCGGCAAGCCCGTCAAACCAGCTTCAGCTTCAAGTCCAGGTTCAAATGAATCGTTTGGCTATCGTGTTATGAGCACTGCTGAATTCATTCTTGAAGCTGAAGCTGCTAAGACAAATGAATATTCTACTTTTGAGCAGGGCTGGGACTATGCTATCAATGATGTTCTCGGGCAGATACAAAGCCGCATCATGACTTATTCAATGCCTGTTCCTCCATCAGGTACAGATAAAGGCAAAGACAAAGGCAAACAACCTAAAGGTCCAGACCAAACAGTTGAAGTTCCAGAAAATGATCCAACAGAAGAAGCGCCATTCTTGCCGCAAGCGAAAAACAAAGGCGGTGGCGGATTGAGTGAGCCAAATGGCAATGATAATTCTAACGATGGTGGTGACAATGACATCGACGACGATAACGATATAGACGAGATGGATGCTGATGATGCAGCTGAATCTGCTCAGAAATCTGCAGATGCTGCTAAAGATGCGGCAGAAAAAGCAAAAGAAGCTGCAGGCAGCGCTCAGAATTCTGACACTGAGTCAGATGCAAGTTCTGCTTCAAGCGATGTAGTGAAACAAGCAAAAGAAGCTGCAGACAAAGCTAAAAAAGCTGCTGATGAAGCTCAGAAAGCCGCTGACAAAGCTCAGAAAGCTGCAGACAAAGCAAAAGATGCTGCGAAAAATGGAAACAAAAAAGAAGCACAAAAGCAAGCGAAAGAAGCTGGACATGCAGCAAAAGACGCACAGCAGCAAAAGAATGAAGCTGTGAAAAACAGCAATGAGTCTTCTAATTCTAAACAAAGCGAATCTTCGCCAATAAACCAAAACAACAAAATAGACAAGATGTCAGGCGATGAAGCAGCGAAATCTGCTCAGAAATCTGCAAATGAAGCAAAGAAATCTGCTAATGCTGCAAAACAATCTGCTGATGAAGCTCGGCAACTTGCTGACACCGCATCAGACAATTCAGACGGAAGCTCCGGGTCTTTGTCTAAAAAAGATTTGGAAAAGGCGGCGGAAAAAGCTGAACAAGCTGCAGCAAAAGCACAGGAAGCTGCTGACAGAGCACAAGAAGCAGCAGACAAGGCTAAAAGTGCTGCAGCTAAAGGTGATGAAGCAGAAGCTAAGAACCAAGCGAAAGAAGCTGCAAAACAGTCAGATGATGCAAGAAAGCAAGCGCAGAATGCTGCAGAAAACGACAACATAAACAATATGGATGGCACAGATGATTCAACATCATCTAACGGAAATGATGCAAGCAAAAAACCGCTTTCAAGCAAGGACACTCCATCCAATGATCCTGAAAAAGCAACATCAACAGGCGAAGTCATTGACATTGATGCAAATGAAACTGGCACAGATGACGATGAGCCGATTGACTGGGATGTTGACATGCGAGATGACCCGTCTAAACCAGCTAAAGGCTCAACAATACCTTGGGGAGACCAGGCAGCTGAAATAAGAACATTTGCGGCAAAGAACAAATTCGGAAACATGACGGCGGCTGATGTCAAGCAAATCGCAAAGAGACTTACCAGTGGTGGCCTTGACTCATCGCTTTCTGATTTTGTCAAGAAGTGCAAACAGAGCAAAAAACTTGAAAGTGGCGGAATCATTGTCAAAACTACAATGGAAAAGAAAAACGCTTCTTGGGCTACACAGTTCAGTAATGTCATCAAGAACACTGTCAGACAGAGAGTGCACAAGAAACTAAACGAATGGCGCAAGACATACAATAGACCTAACCGAAGACAAGGCGTGTACAAAGATGGAGATCCTTTGAAAAAAGGAAAAATCCGTGAGAAGGATCGTCTCACTATATCACTTGCTTATTACATTGATGTGTCATACAGTATGAAATATGAGCAAAATGGAGATGAAACAGAGAGATCAGGAAAATATGTGTCAAACATATTCAAATATGTCTATACTCTGAACAAGGGAATGAAGAAACAATATGCTGGTAACTCTGTTGTAGAAGACTGCTTGTTCAAGATAATCGCTTTCAATCGTGAATATAAAGAGATTGTTCCAGAAGAGATACCAATCGCTAGCGGCGGAACAGAGCCTTTGCTGAACATTGTTAGACATATGAAAAGCCTGTCTCAATCATATATGATAAATGTCATCATAACTGATGGCGGTATGGAATATGATATTCCAGCAGTCAAAGCAGAACTTCAAGATTTCGCAGGAAACATTGTGTTCATCACAAATGACAGTAAACTTGCGACTGTCTTGCAGCCTCTGACAAGTATGTCTGGCGGCAACTGTGGCAAAAAGTTCGAACTGATTGTGGTTGGCGAAAGTTTTGAAATAGACGCATCTGACTTCACTAAAGTGAAATAAAAAACTTATCATATTTTATTATTTTATTTAAGTTGCTCTTATAGTTCAATGGATAGAACGCGTGGCTACGGACCATGAAATGGGAGTTCGACTCTTCCTGAGAGCACTTTAAATTATTGAATATGACAGACAAACAAATAAAAGAATTGCACGAACTACTGATGCAGACTGTTGTTGACTACATCAATGCTAACAGTATATCAGATCTCCAAGAAATCGCTTTTTCTGCAGATGAGCTTCAGGCCAGCGCCAATTATGGTAAGTGGTGTCCTGAAACAGATTCTGCATTGACTTGCACTGGATACAGATGGCATGAAGACAGTCCACATCTGCCTGAACGGTATGTTATAGGCGAAAGCTTATGAAACTAATTGCCGGGGTGGTGGAATGGTAGACACGTCAGACTTAAAATCTGGTGCTCGCAAGAGCGTGCGGGTTCAAGTCCCGCTCCCGGCACGAATATCATAAATAAATTAAAAATATGGAAAAATACGCGTTTCTAATGGTTGACTACAACATGCCAGACTATATAAAGAATATCCAGAAAAGCATTCCTGAAGATGAGCTTTATATCCCTGAAGATCCAGATTCTAAATTCAGCTATGGCTTAGAGACAGAAAGCCATGTGACATTAGCGCCATGTCTTGACACTGATGTAGATATCGAGACTCTCAAATCATATCTAAAACCGTTGAGCGAATACCGTGTCATGCTTTCAAATGTCAGTATGTTTGAGAATGAAGAGTACGATGTGCTTAAATGCGATGTAGTATGTGATGCTTTGAAAGAGACAAACAAAATCATTGCTGATAATTTTGAATTGCATACAGAATTCAAGAAGTATCATCCACATATGACTGTTGCGTATCTCAAGAAAGGTGAAGCAAGCAAATACACTAAACATGTAATAAATGAGCCGGTGTTCTTGAAACCCGTGTGTTTTTCTTTCGGATACTTTGATGATGACGAATACAAAAGAGTCACATTCAGTGAATAACATTTATTTCTTTGTCATATTCAATTAAATACTATATAGAATGTTTAGTAATAATACTGACTTAGTTGATCATAATCTCAAAAAAGATGTTGAAGACAGATTGTGGATGGAAGAATATATTGACAAACATATGAGAGATATGTATACATCTTTTATGAAAGGTTTTTATGAAAAACTTCCAGACAATTTGAAAATACAAACATTTGAATCTAAACCAGACTGATATAAAATAAAAAACAATGAGTGAAAATAACAAAAGTGTCATAACAGTGAATTTTACAGGATTGCTGTTCATAGTCTTTCTTGTGCTGAAACTCACACACGTGATTGACTGGTCTTGGTGGTGGGTGACTGCGCCTTTGTGGGCTGTTCCTGCTTTAGTAATAGTGTTTAGCCTTGCCGCGTTTGTCGTTAACTTTATAGTTTTGATTGTAGAACATTTTTTAGACAGATGATTGACATAAAAGAAATACAGCTCGGAAACATCGTCTATCGATTATCATTTTCTGCCGGTGATGTGTACTACACTGAAGTGAACAAAGATGTGTATGACATGATATACAATCACCCAGATGATTTCTTCCCAGTTGAGCTGACTGAAACCGAACTCGAAATGCTTGGCTTGACCAAAACTGTGTTAAAAACCGTTAATCAGAACAATGAAGAAATTGAGCAAGTAAGTTGGGAGTCATCTGACAAAAGAGTGATTATGCGTAAAGATTACTTGAACTCGAACAATGAATGGTATGTGCATGTTGACACTCAAGACATGAGCACTCAAGCAACCTGTGAACTTACATATCTTCATCAATTACAAAACTTTTTGAAAATTTGTGGAATAGAATATGAATTTAAAGTATAATTAACTTTTTTTAATACATTATTATGAAAAATATTTTCAGCAAATCAGAGAATTTCAAGCAAGAGTATTCAGCAACCATTGTGAAAGTTGGCGAGCTGAAAGACATCGAGAATTCAGACAATCTGAAACAAGTGATTATCGACGGCTTCAGTGTAGTAGTGAACAAAGATGATGTCAAAGAAGGTGACTTGATGATTTACTGCAAGAATGAGACTGAAATCAATTCAAGGTTCTTGTCGGTAAACAATATGTACGAAATCAGTGAGCGTGCATTGAATGCTAACTATGCAGAAGTCGAGAAACTTGTCGAGGAAGGCAAGAACGATGAAGCAAAGAAGCTTGTCGGCTATTTCAACAAGCACGGACGTGTGAAGATGATAAAGTTGAGAGGCTGCCCGTCAATGGGCGTCATGTTCAGACTTGAGTCATTCATCAAGTGGGACCCGACTTTGGAATCTGTCAATCTTGAAGACTATATCACTTATGATGAGAACGGCAATTTCATTCCGTTTGACTTTGACACAATCAATGATGTCTTGTTCATCAAAGCATATGTCCCCAAAACTAACCAAGTGAGAAGTGGCGGCGGCACAGGCAAGAAGAAAGACAAGACGAAAAAATTTGACAGAATGATTGAAGGAGAGTTCGTGTTTCATTATGACACAAACCAACTGAACTCAAACATGTGGAAGTTCAGTCCTGAGACTGTCGTTGACATTTCAGTCAAAGTGCACGGAACGTCGTTTGTCATGGGAAACATTCTGGTCAAACGGCCGACGATGCTGAACAAGATTCGTGATTTCTTCAATGGAATCAAAGATCGCAAAATCAGAAACATCGAACGCCAGATTGGCAAAATCAACATGAGTTCTGGAATGTCTGACATTTCTGATTCTAACGCTAAAAAGATAGTAGAACTTGAAAAGAAAGCGACAATACTTGCTAACCGCAAATTCAACAAGTTCGACACAGAATACTATGACGTGTATTCTTCAAGAACTGTCATCAAGAACAAGTACATCAACAAGCAAGTGAACAGCGGTTTCTATTCTGTTGATGTGTGGGGCGAGTACAATGAACTGCTCAAAGGAAAGATCCCGAAGAATATCACCATATATGCCGAAATCGTCGGATATCTTCCTGGTTCTACAACAATGATTCAGAAAGGCTATGACTATGGCTGTGAAATTGGAACGAACAAACTGATGATTTATCGTGTCAGTGAAAAACTAGAAGATGGCACTCATAAAGAATATGAGATCTCAGATGTCATCAAATTTGGAAATGACTTGAGAAATGCATATCCGTCTATTTATGACCGGATAATGCCGTTCACCTTGCTTTATCATGGAACACTTTCTGATTTGTATCCTGAAATCGACACCAAGCAGCATTGGAACGAGAATGTCCTTGAAGCAATGAAGCAAGACAAGCAGAACTTTGGAATGGAGCTTGATGAGCCAATGTGCAAGACAAAAGTTCCAAGAGAAGGAATCTGCGTTAGAATCGCAAATGATCCAGCAAAAGAATGCTTCAAACTGAAATGCTTGGCGTTCCTTGGAAAAGAAGCAAAAGAAATCGACAAGGGAAATGTCGACATCGAAATGCAAGACAACTACGCTCAGTAGAATTTGTTTTGGCATTTAAGTTAATGAGAGAAAGGACTGCAATGTTGCGGTCCTTTTTTTTATAAATAAATAAACATATATGAATGATATGAAAGTATTGAAAACGCACAATTTCATTTCAGAACGCATTAAGATCAGACCGGTGACGAATGCTGAATTTGGCAAGATTCAGCAAGACATACACAAGAATCCATTTGGTCTGACAAAGAAAGATTTGGATCGTCAAATGTCAAAAGTTCCGATGGGCATTGCTGTTCGTATGTTAGAAGAGCAGGAAATGCAGAACAATGCTGCTGATATCACTATATTTTGCTATAATTGTTGTAGTGATAAAGATGAGGGTGGATTTAACTGGAAAAATACTGAACAAGGCACAGATTTTTGGAAAGATGTGTTAGGTTACTATAATTTTGATGTTTTTTTTGACAGATATCCTGAATACGAAAAATACAATTTAGATTAAAATGAAAGTGCTCGACATATACGATTTCATTTCAGAACGCATGAAATTCAAGCCAGTCACGAATGCAGAATGGGAGCAAGCACAGAAAGACTTTGCTGGAAAAACATATTGTGAAAAAATAAATAATCCAACATTTGCCGACATCAGAAAAGGGAATGCAGTTTATGTTGATAGTGCTGGAGAACGTAATGTGTATATTGTGTTTGACACCAAGACTTTGCCTTTGTTTCTTAAGTCTAATCTTTCTAGGCATGCTTTTGACAACAATCCGGAAACAATCATGATAAGATACGACAGCACGCTGAAATGCTGTTACCGGAATGTAGAGCCATTCAAAAACAGGTTTCCCTATAAAGAACATTTTGAGGAAGTGGAAATAATCGGGATATACCACACTAACATAAATGTCGATGACATGCAAAGTTTTGAAGACTTGAACAAAGTATGGACAGCGTTATGTGAAAAAATAAATATACAGTGAACATTATGGAAATAAAGAAAGCTAATCTGAAATTCGTGAAACCTCTGTCAAAGAGAAAAAAGACGACAGAGATCATAATACATTGCAGCGCCACAAGAGAGGGCAAGAACTTCACCGTCGAGTCTATTCATAAGATGCATTTGCAGAACGGCTGGGCTGGAATAGGATACAACTATTACATTGACATAAACGGTGACATCTGGGAAGGAAGACCTGAATCTTGTGTGGGTTCTCACACGACAAACCACAACTCAAACTCAGTGGGCATCTGCTATTGTGGAGGACTTGACTCTGCAGGACGGCCGAAAGACACACGCAACGCAAAGCAACTTGCAGCAATGATTTGGCTTTGTCGTGAAATGCACCGCAAATACCCAAATGCTACTTTCCACGGACACCGTGAGTTCGCGAACAAAGCTTGCCCGTGCTTTGATGTCCAGTCTTGGATAAAGACATTCTCACTTGACATGCCAGACAATGGCATCTCGCAGCCAATGGTGACGAATCTCGCACAGACAGAAATGGCGAAGAAAATCGCAGATGCGTTTTCGAAGATATTCAAAAGAAACAACAATTTAGTATAAACGAAAAATATGACAAAGATATTAGGAATCAAAGATTTTGTGGTGAGCGAAGGCTACACGAAACTTCACAAGGTGGTCGAAGACATTCTCAATCTAACATCTATTAAAACAAGATGCTCTTGGGACGGAGAGCACTGGTATTACTATGACCGTGAGAAGAAAGGGACACTTGAGGAATTCAAGTCGCTTCCAGAAAACAAGAACAAGAATCTTGAAATCTATGTATACTATGAGTTCAAGATGAATGATGACGTTTTCAAGATAGAAGAACTCGTCACGATCCATTTCTATGACATGATGGAAAATGACTATGAAGTCGAATGGAAATACTGCCACGGCATGAAAGACTTCACAAACACCATGTATGAGTATGACTCTGATGAGAATGATGAGCTTCTCGAGAATGTCCGTGAACTGATTGAAACTGACTTTGAAGAAGTCAAAGACACCATCGCGAATGACATAGAAGACTACACGGGAATCAGAAATAACGAAACACTGCTGAATGAAGTGTATGGCGAAATCATCGAAGGTTTCATGGAGAACTTTGAGATTGGACAATAACAAAAAACTATGAAAATATTAGATACCAGCCAATTTGTTTCTGAACGGATGAAAATCAGACCGGTAACGAATGCTGAATTTGACAAAGCTAAAGAAAATGCCAAACACACGACAATGGAAAATATTAGAGACTCGGAAACAATAATAAAGCCAACATATGAAGACATATGCCAAGAAGGCAATGTCGTTTTTGTATATGATGGTAATAATATCAGATCTTTTGTTGTTATGCATGACAAAGAAGATTCATCTATAAGTTTAACTGGATTTTCAGCACATCTTAACACCAGATATGGCTCTATCAGGCGTCGTGAGTATTGGATCGCAGAACGCTTCAAAAATGATTTTCCATATTATTATAGTGCTAAAATCGTTGCAGTATATAAAGCCAACATAAATACAGAAGACATAAAAACTGATGATGACTTAAAAAATGTTTTAAAACCATACGATGATATGATTAAAACCATACGATGATATGATTCAAGTTAAATACTAAATAAATTAAAAAAGCCACTCAACTGAGTGGCTTTTTAGTTTATGCAGAAGTTCATTAGATGACTTCTAGAACACTTTCATTATTTAGACATATAATTTTATATCTTGAACGCCAAACCGTCTTTCTCCTTGTTCAATGAAACTGAAATCTCTTTGTTCTGTGATTCTTCTTCATTGATGATGATTTCAGTGAGTTCATCAACGAGATCTTGCTGGATGTTTCTGATAAGTGAACGAGCACCCATTTTCTCTTTTTCAGATTTCTCGACAAGCCATTGCTTCACGCCTCTGTTGAGTTTCAGTCTGTATCCGAGTTCTTTGATTGATGAGTGGACTTCTGCCATCTCGTTGTCGAAAATTTTGCTCATGTTGTCGACTGTCAAGTCATTGAAATAGCAGATGCTGTCGATTCTGTTCAGGAATTCTGGCGAGAACAGTTTCTTCATAGATTTCTCGATGATTCCCTTCCTGTTGTCGCTGTTGCGTTTTTCTGATTCTTCTGCGGTTGATGAGAATCCGATGAGGCTGCCGGCATTTGCTGCTTCTTTGACGCCGATGTTGCTGGTGAGAATGATGATCGTGTTTGTCGCAGAAATGTGCGTGCCGTTCGCGTCAGTGATTCTGCCTTCATCCATCAACTGCAAGATTGTGTTGTAGATGGCTGGATGCGCTTTTTCGATTTCATCAAACAGCACTACAGAATAAGGGTTGTTCTTTATTGCGTTGCAGAGAACGCCGCCTTCGCCGTAGCCCACATATCCCGGAGGCGCGCCAATCAGTTTGTTCACTGAGATCTCATCAGTGTATTCACTCATGTCAAGACGTATAAGTGACTCCTCAGAGCCAAACATATATTCGGCAAGTTTCTTTGCGAGGAACGTCTTGCCAACACCAGTAGAACCGATGAAGATGAAATTGCCGATTGTGTGGTTTTTCTTTCTCAAGCCCAGACGGTTTCTCTTCACTGTCTTGCAGACTTTAGTGACAGTGTCGTCTTGACCTATCACCTTGCCCGTCAGCGCGGGTATCATGTTCTTCAGTTTTGAAGTGTCTGTCTCGGTGAGTTTAGCGACAGGGACGCCAGCAATGTCTGATATGACAGTGTAGATGTCATCATCGTTCAAAGCGACTTCGTCGGCATTTATATTGCTTGGTGTGTCTTCAATGTAACTTTTCAGATTTTCGATTTCAACATTCTTGTCAAGAAGTTTAAGAAGGTCTCCGCCATTCTTAGCATCATTGATTGCAGCATCAAGCTCGTTCTGCAGTTCAGTTATCTTGTGTATCTTTTTTCTTGTAGACTCATTGGGATTGTGTATCTGGTTCGTGTGTCTCACTACTGCGTTCTCTAAAACAGAAAGCGCTTTCTTCGGCATGCAGAATCCGTTCTTGACATATTTGTCGCACAAGACCACAAGTTTGTCTACCATTTCCGGGCTCACTGTCGTGTGATAGACATTAGTCAACTCATTTGACTTCAGTCTCACGATAGTCTTCACATCATCGATGATTGGCTCTTTTATCTTGACTTCAGTGAAATGCCGTATCAGATTGTATTTTGACTCGAGATGTTTTTTCTCATTAGTGCCGCAGCAGCAGATGATCTTGATGTTTGACTTGATTGCATGCTCGAGATGCAGAGCAGTCATCACATTGATGGAATTGTCTGCGACGAACTCATTCAAGTTGTCGATGAACAGTATTGCTTTGCGGCCCTCATCTGCCATAGCTGTGATTGACGTGAACATGTCATTTATGCGTTCCTCATATTCAGCAATGCTTTTGATGCAGTATCCCAAAGCAAGCTGGCTCATTTCGAAGATTTCTGCGTTGTAGAAACTTTTCGGGCAGTTGTATGTGTTTATCAGATGCTGAACGTGCTTCACTAAAGCAGTCTTGCCAGTTCCTCTTCCTCCAGTTATGAGAACACTGTGGTTGTTCGTGGACAATGCATCAAATACTCTTTCCGCATACTTGTCCATCATGAGCGCTTTTTCCGCTTTCAACGGAACACAATATTCTACATTGAGACTTTCTTTCTTGTTCCAGTCGTTCTTGTACACATTGACTGGTGTTTTTTCTGGTAACATATAATATTCAAGTTTAAGTTTTATTACAGTTTAATATAACAAAACTAACATCAGTTATTACTATCGTTGCTTTCTTTTTTTGACTCTTCCCACATTTCTTTCAGCACACTAAGTTTAGAGTTTTTCTCTTCTGTCTTTTTCTCTTCTGACTTAGGTGATGGCCTCTGAATGTGTCTCACCCGATATTTTTTAGAACAGTTGCAGCCCATAATATAAATATTTTGATACAATTTATTTATACAATGAGCATACCAATCAAAGACATAAACGCAGGCGACACTATGTCTGCAATGGTAGACAAGATAAACTACAACTTCTCTCTTGTTGCGTTGAAAGGCGGCGGCCCTGCTGGCATACAGGGAATCCAGGGAATAAGAGGCGAACTTGGCCTGCAGGGAGAAACGGGAGACACTGGCCAAGCTGGTTCTGGAATATACAGCTATCCCAATCCAGATCCAGACAACATGCAGCCCGGCGACATCAACATCTATGATGGCGTCATCCAGCAAGTGTACAGCACGCCAGCCGGAAACACTTTGCAGACTATAACAGATCTCAACATGTCTCTACAGTCGCCATTTGGCACCAGTGAATATGAGACTATAAACCCAGTGACGAACTTTGTCAGCTATCCCATCGTGTTTGGCGTCGGGACTGGGGACCAGTCTAATGCTACTGTGCATAGTGACACATCAAAGTCTTTGCTCAACTTGCGTCGCAATGGCACTGATGATCTAATCAGATTCTACAGGGCTGGAATGCCAATGACGTCATCTACTTTTTCTGGGCACATAACTGCTGGAACAGATGGTTTCGTTATAGGTTCCGGAACAACAGACAACTTGTGTTTGAATGGTCCGGGATCACATTCGATCCGTTTCACTGTGAATGACACTTACCTCAACGGCAGGATTCATGCGATGACTGCTGACCCTACATATGATGATTCAGCGTTCATAGTCGCGACAAAGAATTCTGACGGCAAGATAGACAACACTGCCGCTTGGGCGATTGAAGAGTCAAAGCTGTTTCCTGTCACTGTTGCTTCATCAAAAAGCGCGATTGGCTTGAAAGACAGAGAAAACAACAGGATTGATGAGATTTATCTAAACAAAGATGCTTCTATATTCGTCAATTCCCCATCTGATGTTTCTGAGTATGTCACCATAAAAGCAGATGGGTTGAGTGGAACTACGACACAAGACATTCTTGCTTTGTCTAAATATGGCGTCGCAATTGGAGGATTGAAAGGAAACAACACATTAGATGATGATTTCATTGAAGATGCATTCTGTGCTAAAATAACTACGCCATTCGACAATGCTATGTATGGCACTAAACTGGTAATAAGTTCAAGGACAGCAAAGCAGTCATCTCTCGTCGCGAGTTCTACAATAACAGCAAATCTGAGCAGTTTCACAGCCAATTATGCAGTGACGACGACGCCAAGCGAGAATGTCGCTGGCAACATACAACTCGCAAGTGGCATCGACAACAACATGTTTGCTCAGAACATGTATGGCAACACAATCTCAGCTGACAAGAATCGTGACATCTCTGCAGCCGGCAAGAACACGAATGACACTTTGCACATTCATGGTGCAGATGCAGCAGCAGGAACGGGAAATGACGTTGTGATTACTGGCGGAAACAGCATAAACACTACAAACTACAATTATGTCGGCGGTGATGTTTACATTTCAGGCGGTTCTGCTGTAAAGACAAATTCAGCAATTTTGAAATCAGATTTGAGAAGAGCCGGCAATGTCATAATTGGTGTGAATCCCCTCAACCACAAGAACACATTCAACACAAGCAACTACACATCAATCACGAATGGCGGCAGCAATGAAGGCAAGAACTCATCAATGAACCCGAGTGAAATCGGTTTCTTTGATGTGAACAATGTAGCTATACACGGCAACCAAATTGTGATTGACTCTAATGCTAACTTCAGAAAAGCGACAGACGACTATGACCATACTGCTCAGACAACAGCTGATGTGTCACCGTATGTAGACAAACCAGAGAATGCGACGCTTCAAGTTTCTGGCATCAACACAATGGTGCACAGCAATCCTGTCGTGGTCGAGAAATCTGACGTGTGCTCTTACCAGTTCATGTCAGGCGTGATGAGAAGAATCATACGTTTCCAGTATATAGACCAATGGGAAGTTACCACAGTAGATCCCGCTATATTCAATGCAAGCAACAAGAATCATTCATATATAGGCGGAGACTCTAATGGATCTGTGTATTTCATAACGGACCAAGTGTGGCAGAAGGTTGGGAATGTTGTGAACGTGCAAGCTTATGGGCGCTGGGTTGCTAACAAGCCTGGAGACTCGAACTTGTATCACATAACAGACTACATGTTCTACAAGCCAGGAACTACTAACACAGGATCTCTTTTTTCAACAGTGTGGGTGAAGAACAATGCGCCATATTGTGTGAACAGGACATTGGGAATGTTCCTGCTGCAAAAGAGAGACAATCATATAGATTACAAAAAGCTGAGTAATGTCAATGGGAACTCAAAGCAGCCAATGACCACATTTTCTTTGCCGTTTGTCATAAAGGGGATGCATTCTTCTCACTGTTACGGAAACGGGAACATCTTCACGGAATCTCCTTACATAAGCAAGGTGAGCACAGACAATATAATATCGACTATACCTGAACCATATGTGATTCGTGACACAATATCTTCGCAATATAACCCTAATTTAGTCATATATAGACGCAGCACGACATTTGACGCTGAGCCAAGTGGTTCAGTCATAGTTTCTAGTCCCGTGACAGTCGGAGCATACTACACAAAAGAAAACTATGACTACAATGCTGGATTCGGGACTCCACTGAGTGGAAACGACTATACTGGCGGATATGGAGCTATACACAACAACTCATTCAATTCTACAAGTGGAGCGTATGACATGAAATCAATGTCGATAAAAAACACCGATCCAAGATTCACTGCTACAAACACCACTCACACTTGGGACGAAAGCCGTTTCATCAAAACAGAAATAATGTCTTCGTCTTCAAATGACTTGTGCTTCATTTGTCCAGAAATGATGACTGACTATGGCAATAGAAGTCTGTGGAATCCAACCAGTGGTGACATTTATGTCGGAAAATATCTAAGACCGTGTGTTGGGCTGTACACTTGGATGTCACTGGACTACAGTTACACGATTGTGCCAGACTTCACAGACAAATTCATCACTTTCTCGTATTCATCTTCAGATGTTTCCACACAGTCTACGCGCCCAACATAAAATTTGACACATAAAATATTATGACTATGAACGAAAAAGACATCAATGTATTGAGAGAAATTGTCTATGAATATTCTGAAATAGACCAGAAGATGCGCAGCAATGAAGAACTTCTGAAAAAGATATCAGCAGAACAGACTAAACTCATGGAGCGCCTTGAGAAAAACGAGCTTAAAGAGAAGAAGTTCATGGACAAGATGAGCAAGAAATATCCAGGAATGGGGCTGATGGATTTAGTCAAATACTTATAATCTATATGAAAGAAAAAATAACGAAGATATTTGTCTTCATAAAAGACCACATCTGGTGGTTTGCCGCATTCGTGCTTTTTGCTCTGGTAGCGCTTAACGCACACACATGTTCAAGACTGAGTTCCGAAAAAGAAGAGAACCGTCGCCTGAACAACAACATACTTGCGATGAACGACACTCTGGAAAACTACAGAAATGGCAAATACCAAGTTGCTGAAATGAGAGCTCTGCAACTGAAGCTGGATGAACTTGCAGACAGCCTTAAGCTTGAACGTTCCAAAAAGCCAGTAACAATCATAAAATATATAGCTAAAGTGTCAGACACTATAGTCATTCCAGCAAAAATCATACACGACACTCTGTACATAAGTGATGAGACTAACATCTCTGATGCGGGCGTGATCTATTCACACGAGCATTCTGTATTTGGAAACTCATCACGCACTATAACTATCGAGACTCCTTACTATGTGAACTGTGATGACGGCAAAGTCTATGCTGACGGCGAAAGCACCGTGAATCTCGAGCAGAACATCTGGTTCGACAATGTGCTTTACAAAGACAAGAAAGGCTACACTTACGCAAGACTCAAGACTGACTATCCTGGAATAAACTTCAATTCAGGCACAGCTATACTTGTGTCAGACCCCAAGACAGAAAAAGCCAGCCGCAAGAGTTTCGGACTTGGCTTGGGACTGCAAATTGGATATGGAGTGGCATTTCCAGATGGAACATTGAAGATGTCACCTTATGCTGGACTGGGAATCGGACTTCAGTGGAACCCAAAATTCCTGCAGTTCTAAATCATCTTCATAGTTGTTTCAAGTATTCTGTTAAATCAGGCATGTTGTCAAGATACCACTTGACAAACGATTGTCTGCTCTCACAAATGTTTTTCAAATCAGGTATAAAGTATTTGTAAACTGCTTTTATATTAAACTTTGGATGCATGTAATGTTCTGGAAAGTGATGGCCATATGAGTCACTTGGCACATACATTGGTTCGTTGCTGCTGTTTAATCTAACAAAACACCATTTGCATTTTATATTTTCTTTTAAAAATATTTTTGTCGCATATTCCAGAGCAATGACGATTCTTATCTTGTTGTCATCCATTTGCAACAACCAGCCCAACTGAAGATCATCAACACTTTTGATTGTTGATAAATCAAGTTTAACTGGCATAGTAATAGGCATCATGTCTTCTTTTGCTTTTTCCCATTCTGCATTTGTGACCGGTCTGATCTTCATGCGTTCAGCAACAAAGTCATATGTGTTTAATACTTTCATCTCAATCTAAATTGTATTTTTCATATTCTGGATACTTTTCAAAAAACACGTCAAATTTTCTTTTAGTTATCACTTTATGCCAGAAAGCATATTCATCTTTTGTACGAATCCATTCGAATCCACCGTTTGCGGCTGTTGAGTCTGCACGTTTCTGGAACACTGTCACATCGGCTTTGTTTCCCTGTTTCTCTTGTTCCTCTAACATTTTGACGACAACACCCATTGGAAAATTTTTTATGGACATTGTCAAATCTTTGTCAGTCAAATCAAATGGATTCTTGTGCAGTTCTTTCATCGCTTGCTCCAATTCTACATTCGTCACTGGCTTGAATTTCATGCGTTCAGAAACGAAATTGTCTGTGTTCATCACTTTCATTTTAATTCAAATATTTTGCTATATACGATGTCTCATCATATATGTTGCTGATATACCAGTCAGCAAATGACTTTTCATTTTTACATATGCTTTCCAGATTTCCTATTGTATACTTATATACTGCTGTTATGTCAAATATAGTATTATAAGAAAATCTTTTATAATATTTTGGAAAAGTAGACGCATATAAATCGCTTGACAGAAATCCAGCAATTCCATTCTCTGCCACTTTCACAAAACACCATTTGCGGTCTATATGGTCATTAAGCTCCACTACATTTTTAGCATATTCCTCTGTGAGAACGACTCTTATGTAGTCATCAGCAGTGCGCAACAACCAGCCCAACTGAAGATCATCAACACTTTTGATTGTTGATAAATCAAGTTTCACCGGTGTTATAGATTTTATGTCTTCTTTTACTTTATCCCATTCTGCATTCGTGACAGGCCTGATCTTCATGCGTTCAGAAACAAAGTCATATGTGTTTAATACTTTCATCTCAATCTAAATTGTATCTTTCATATTCTGGATATTTTTTGAAAAATATGTCAAATTTGTGATAGTTTATGACATCAGGCCAGAATGTACGTTTTTCATCTGTACGTGACCAGTCAAATAAGCCAGTAATACAGGTCTGCATTATTTTGAGTAATTTAAGATTTGTTTCACTTCTTTGCTGCTTTGCTATTTCCATCATCCTCACGACAACTCCCATTGGAAAATTTTCGATGTCTCCAACTAAATCACGTTTAGTCAATCCAAACGGATTCTTGTTCAGTTCTTTCATCGCTTGCTCCCATTCCGCATTCGTCACTGGTCTGATCTTCATGCGTTCAGAAACGAAATCATATATGTTCAGTATTTTCATTTCAATACAATATAAATATATTTATAAAATTATCATAATATGCATTATATTGACAATTTACGAGAATATGAAATGCGTGTTCTGAATGAAAGTCTTTCTCTATCAAGAAGAACTGGCAACAAAGTCGCTGACATGCTTGGCGTTGATGAACGTGCTGGAAAAGAGATTTTCAAGACTATAAACTCTAATGTAGAAGCACTTGAGAAAATCATAGACAACTACAACAAGAAACACAATGTCAAAGTGAGCAACAGTCCGCTTGAAGTCAAAATCGACAAAAGCAAGCTTGACCTAGAATATCTTCTTTCTATGACTAAGCTGAAACGCACATCATTCATCAGTGACATAATTGTCGCAAACATTCTAAACTACAAGATTCTGATAAGGCCCATAAAGAACGCGAAGATAATCACACTTGCATACAGATATTATCTCGCGATGATCCGTCACACTCTGCAGTCTGCGTTGGTGATGATCGAAGTGTCAAGCGACTTGTTCTTCTCTCAAATCAACATGAACCTTTCTGGCAAACGCCGCCAGATGAAAGAGATGTCTGAGATGCTCGTGAACCAGACAAAGTCAATGATGACGAACTTCTTGATGGGGCAGTCGTTCATAGATGACAAAGGCCGTGTGAAGAAAATTCAAGATGTCGTTGGCGTGAAGCAAGCTGACCAGATTGCTAAACTTCTCAAGACATTGAAGACGACTAATGACTCCTTCAATGCATATGACCGTTCTATGGGCTACAACCAGAATGTGTTCCAAGAAAGCGGGAGAACTGTCGAGTCTATGCTGAAGGCAAACCAAGACAAAGAACTGCAGTCCATTGCTGAACAGTTCACTAACATCGCGAACGCGACAACAGGGCTCACTAAAGACGACAGAGCTGACGCAAGAGAGCAAGTCTCCAACTATGCTGCAGCTGTCAAGCTTTCAACTGAAAGACGAGCAATGGAAGTGTGCCAGCAGATAAACATGAACATGCTTGACATATTGAAGATATTCTCGATTAGAAACATCGATGGCTTCAGCGAAGCATTTGAAGACGGCAGTGAACTTGAGAAGAAGATGGATGAGTACGAGCAGGAGCGAGACAGCATGTACAAGAAGCTGAATGACATGGTCCAGCAGAATGAGTCAGAATACCAGAAAAAAATCGACGAGTTCACGAACAAGTTTTCTGATGAGCAGAAAGAGAAGATTCTTGATGGCTACAAGAAGAAAGGACTTGATGAACTGTGCTCCGAAAAAGAACTGCATGAAGTCGTATATGACGGCAAAGACCTCAGACACATTCTCGTGCACAAACATCATTTTTCTCCACAGCAAGCATCTGACATTCTTGACAGCAAAGGCAAAGTGCCAGACTATGACAAAGTGTTCTATGGCGATATGAGAGAATATGCTAAAGAGCACTCTGACATAGACTTCAAAGATGACAAGAAAAAAGATGATGATGACTTGTATGCTTGGATGAGAGTGAAAGACAAGAAATACAAGAAAATAAAAGAAGAAAACTATTAAAATAAAGACAACCTATGAGCCTTAACCTACAGGAACTTGTTATATTTAGAGAGGAAGCCGGGAGAGAACTCACTCATCATGAAGTAGACAACAACTTCAAGAAAGTGGCTAATCCTTGGGAAGCAACAAGAGAATATTTTTCTCAAGATGTCGTGTTTTGGCCAAACGGCAATGGACTTGATGTCTATATGTATGTGAACAATGTGTCTACAATAGCACCGGCAACAGTTGGAGTGAATCCGCCAAGCAATCTGTTCAATGGGACAGAAGGATGGGTGCAGATTGGTACTGGTGGAGGCGGAGGTGGTGAAGGCCCGCAAGGCCCTCCAGGAGAGCAAGGTGCTCAAGGCACTCAAGGTGCTCAGGGAACACAAGGCACTCAAGGAACTCAAGGCTATCAAGGACATCAGGGCTATCAGGGCTACCAGGGATATCAGGGCTACCAGGGTTATCAAGGTGCTCAGGGAACTCAAGGCCCTAAAGGTGTTGGTGAGCAGGGAGCTGTTGGAGCACCTGGTGCTCCCGGTTACCAAGGATACCAGGGATACCAGGGCGCTAAAGGCGAAGCTGAAGTGTATGTCGAATCTACGCAAGAGACTTTCAGGATATACCAAGGCGCTCAAGGCGTTGAAGGTGCTCAAGGCTACCAAGGCTATCAAGGTTACCAGGGCTACCAGGGTTACCAGGGATATCAAGGCTATCAGGGATCACAAGGCATACAAGGCCCTCCTGGTGAGGTGACAGTCATAGATCCAACGGGAATGCAAGAATACTATGTAATCCAGGGAACTCAGGGACTACAAGGACTTCAAGGAATTCCTGGTTTTGGAATGCAAGGATACCAGGGACTTGCTGGTTCGATGCAGGGAACGACTGGCGCACAAGGCTATCAGGGATTCCAGGGATGGGACGGCTACGGGATGCAGGGAATCCAGGGACCTGCTGGTTCGATGCAGGGAACAACTGGCGCACAGGGAATCCAAGGAATACAGGGCGGTCTTGGAATCCAGGGCTCAAGAGGATATGATGGCGAAATTGGCTTGCAGGGAATCACAGGTGGCCAAGGTGATATTGGCATGCAAGGAAGCCAAGGCATCCAGGGATACACAGGTGTCGGCAAGTCGACATATGATGTGTGGTATGAATATATCCAGTCGACTACCGGCATCCAGGGAACAGTGCAGATGTTCTTAAGTTCTATGCAGGGAATCCAGGGTCCAAAAGGTGCAGATGGTGGTGGCTCAGGCGGCGGAGGTTGTGGCTGTGGCTGCGGTTGTGGCTGCAACAATGAATGCAAAGTGAGAGAAACAATAACTCAGTTCATTCCTGCAAATGAAGAGACAAGTCTTTCTTTTGAGGACATGTTCTACGAGATATGGAACGACGGCATTGTCGTGTATGTAGATTCTGTATTGCCAGCAAAACTTTCCATAGAAGACAACACTCTTACTGTTGAACCTGAAGAAGAGTCAAGATGGTTGAGCGTCTATTATGAGTATTATGACCAGACAATGGGCAACTACATACTTATCGCGCCAAAGATTTTCGTACAATCAACATAAATGAATCATGCCTGAGAAAAAAATCATAAACCCATCAGCAAACACAAGCACGCCAGTGTCATCATCGTGTGATGTCACTTACCATGTAGTCGATGACAGTCTTGACATACAGTTAAGTTTCACTTTTGTGCCGTTTGATTTCCGCAAGTACAAATGGACTTTGTTTGATGACGTCGCAAGAGACAGGCGACGCTCTTTCATGAACAACCAGAAACTTAACTGGATAAAATGCACATTATACAATTACATTCCATTCGCGTTATGCAGAGCAGAGCAAGAAGGACTGTACACTAACTTCAATGATGCTTCATTTTCAGAAATAGACTGGAACTTGGACGCATTTGCCCACAACATTGACTTGACTTCATATGCTGAAAACCACTTGGACACAGCTGTGTTTGAAACCGGATTGAGAGAGAAAGCTGAAACTATACTTGAGCCAAGTGATTCTTGGTTTGACATAAACCAGATGGGAATGACTTACAATTTCTCTTATGGCCTGAATGCTAACAAGTTTTTCAGCATAGTCACGCCGCCTTCATATGAGAGCTTTGACCAGCTTCTACTTGACGTGCATGATGGAGACCCGTCAGCTATAGCAGCAACAAAAATCTGGAATGACAATGATAGTGTGTGCAAAGCATATTTGCATATGTCTCTTCCACTTGCTGATGATGGCGAGCAGCGCACTTACGCAGTCCTGTTTGCTAATCCAGCAACAAGGCAGATAACGACAAAGTTCATACCCGTCACACGGACTGAACCTGAGACGCATACGAAACTTGTGTATGTGCAGAATTCTATGTCTATAAACGGTGATGAGGGAAAGCTTGCTGTCAGCATATCACAGAGAGACGACACATCACTTGACATGCATATAGGCAAAAATACCGGCTCGAGCAACTGGACAGCGATACATCCGAGAATAACTTTCAAGGTCAAAAAAATCGTGGAATAATTTTATTATTTTGTTATGGACAATGTAGAAAGAAACAAGTTCCGTGAACTCATAGAAGCTTTTTCTGATGAAGACATGTATCTTGTTTTAGTGTCATTCATATCAGCTGACACTCTGGTTGACCAGAAAAGCTGTGAGAATGCATATGAACTAATTGGTGAAGTGATGTCGGGAATAGAAGAAGCTGACATACCAGAAAAGAAAAAGCAAGAATGGCTTAGTTATGCGGACAAGTCGAAAAAAATAATAGAACAAGAACTAAACAATTTCAAGAGCAATGAACAATGACATTTCATGTGTAGTGGTTCCTGATGTGCACGGAAGACAGTTCTGGAAAGACGCAAAATACTATGACTGTGGCATCATATTCCTTGGTGACTATTTAGATCCCTATGGATTTGAAGGGATAAACAATGTGCAAGCACTGGACAATTTCAAAGAGATATTAGAATTCGCGAAAGCAAACAATAATGTGACACTGCTTCTCGGGAATCATGACTGTGAATACATGATAGGAACATATGTGTGTGAATGCCGCTGTGATTATTTCTACTTTGATGAAATCAGAAATCTGTTTTTAGAAAACAAGAATCTGTTCTCATTCGCGACAATTAGGCAATATGGCAATGGGAAGCCCTATTTGTTCTCACATGCTGGATTCAATCTTGAGTGGGTGAAATACCATGACATTGTTATTGAAGACTTGTGTGACAAAGACTTTGAAACTGTAATGAATGAGCAGAAGAACTTCGATTCTGCACTTTCTGACATAAGCCGTTACAGAGGTGGCTACAACCTTGCGGGCTCTGTCGTGTGGTGCGACATCGCTGAACATTTAGAAAGCAAAGAGAACGATGAAAACTATCACCAGATAATAGGGCACACTTACTTGAAACAGCACCCAGTAGGAAACAAATACGTCACTTGTGTGGATGCACGAAGAATATTCTTGATAGACTCAAATGGCAGTCTTCTAGAAAAAGACATGACGCCAATGCAGAAGATATCAATATAAATATACTGTTATGCTGAATGAATACAAACAGATAGAGCAGCAGCTTCGCGAATCATTGGACATGTGGGGAGAAGTGATGGTTGAGTCTAATGAAGCAGGCTGGGGAGCAAACATGGACTTCACCGCTGAGGATGCTTTCAACGCACTCAACATCATGAATTCGATATGTGCTAACATTGCTATAAAATCTGGCGTGATAAAAACCGAAAAAGATGTGAAACGCATTAGTTCAACAATATTGCATATGATGGAAGACTGCTTTGGATTAGTGTTTCCTGAGAAAAAAGATTGATAGTATTGCAAAAAATTGTAGAGAATTTATTATTTTGATATTGCAATTGTCCATTTGGACATCTTAAAAAAAATAAAAAACTTTAAAAAAATTGTAGTAATTATGAGTAACTTAAAAGATTTGAATTTAGACGATTTGTTTAACATGAGCGGTTCAATCGAAAACTTTTCAACCGAACCCGCGAAGAAGAAAGTTGATGAGAATGTGTATTCCGTCAATCTTGCTGATGCCACAGATGGCGTCTACCGCGCAAAAGTGCGTTTCCTCCCCAACATCAGGAACATGAAGAAATCCGTCATCAGCAAGTACAATTACTGGCTTACTGACGCAAACGGAGAGAACGGAATCTTTGTAGATGACCCGAGCACTATTGGCGAAAAGTCACCCATTGGCGACTTGTTCTGGAAACTTAAAAAGTCAAGCAACCCGATTGATGTGAACCTTTCCGACAAGCTGAAACGCGGCCGCAGATTTTTCTCACTTGTGCAGATTGTTGAAGACAACCAGCACAAAGAGTATGAGGGCAAAATCATGGTGTTTGGCTATGGCATCAAAATCAAAGAGAAAATCGATGCCGAGTTCAATGATGTTGACGAGGGCGGCAACCCGTTTGACTTGTTCAATGGTAGAATCTTCAGACTTGAAGTGAAGAAAGTCGGTGGATTCCAGAACTATGACTCTTGCAGATTCATCGGTGGAAGTTCTCCAATCGTCGTCGATGGCATGAAGATGACCTCATCAAAAGAAGACAAAGCCAAAATCGTCGACTATCTTGAGACTTCTCCTGATCTCAGCGAATATGAATTCAAGCCGTGGAGCGCTGAATTGAGAGAGCAAGTCGATGAAAGACTTAGAACATTCAAGAGTGGCGGCAGATCAAGTGTTCCCACTGCGGCAGCTGCACCCACCAAAAACACTGTTGTAGAGAAAGCCATTTCTCAAGACACTTACGAAGAGGAAGATGCAGTTGAAGAAAAGTCTTCTAAATCAGATTCGTTTGACGATGACTTCCTAGCTGGCATAGATTTATAATAACTAACGGGGGACTCAAGTCCCCCTTCAATTCAATTTAATATGGACGACAATAAAGAAAAAACTATTTCTGAAGAAGTTGTGGAGACTCCAAAGCCAAAGAAAAGTGAACTTATCAAAGAGCAGATCGCACTTGAGAAACAGTACACTACTGAGTCAAACGCAATGATTGAGCAGACCTACAGTGTCAAGGTTGGCACCAAAGGAAACTTTGACCGTTTGATGAAATATATCGAACATGATGCCGAATTTGATCATTCTACTGCTACTGGCATCGCTTTGCTGTTTTCTAATCTGAAACAACAGAAGCCATTCACCAGAAAAGATGACTGGAACGGAAGCATTCTGCTGAAGACTTCAAGCTGCCTTATCTTGTGGAAGAGTCTCATGTCATACAAAGGCAAGGGATTCTATGAAGCAAAAAGCTTCCTTGAGACTATCCAGCTGATTGGCCCCGAACTGTCAAAAGCAGTGAACACTATTGACGAGAAAAACGTTGCTTTGCGCGGGCTTCATAACCGTCTCAACGAAATCGACAACATTCTTGATGCTGGCGAGTTTGAGAATGACTTGACTGAAGAAGAAGAGAAAGCATTGCTTGAAGAGTCATCTTCTGTGATCAAGACAGAACAAGCGATTGAGAACGAAGTGAATCCTGAAGTCGAAGTGTAATTTGCTGGTAATATTTTGTCATAAGATGATAAGGCACGGTTTTTCAAGTCGTGCCTTATTTTTTTGCGAGTTTTTGTTATATTAAATTGTAACCTTAAAGAATACCGATATGAATCTTAAAGAATTAGTGAAGCAAGCAAATGAACTCGCAGGCAGAAAGATTGTCGCAAGAGAATTCACATTACTGAGTGTCAAGCCCAAAGATGCTTATGGCTATGTCGGAGCAACCATTGAGATTGATGGCTTAAAGTACAAGGGCTCTTTCAAAGAAAACGGCTACCTTTGGCACGTGACTTATGGGGAATCTGGTGACCAGTTCAACCCTGTCTTGACAGATGAGCAAGCAGCAGAGTTCTATGAATTCCTGTGCGAGCAACTTCACGAAGAAGAACTGAAATTCTGGACCGAACAGAAAGCTACAGCTGAAAAACGTCTCGCTGAGCTGGAAAACGATAAAAAGTAATCCAGCTTTTATTATTTGTTTATAAAATATAATGATATGAGCAAAGATAAAGACTCTCTTGGCGACAGAATGAAATGCTATGAAAGAGTGCCGCAGTTGCAGTTGACACGAAGGACTCCCGTCATCATCAGGATTGACGGCAAAGCTTTCCACACATTTACCAAGGGTTTCAACAGACCTTATGATGTCGTGCTTTCAAACGCAATGATCCGCACAATGAAAGACTTGTGCAGGAACATCCAGGGCTGTGTGTTTGGATATACGCAATCAGATGAAATCACACTTGTGCTGGTTGACTACAAGACGCTTGACAGCTGTGCGTGGTTCGACAACAAAGTGCAGAAAATATGCAGTGTTGCTGCGTCTATGGCAACCGCTTATTTCAATAAAAATTTCACTGACGAAGTGGACAGATTTCACGGATCTATGTTGGATGATGAAACCCATTATTTCACAAGGAAATATCGTATGTCCGACACATCTAAAGCAATAAGCCTTTATGCAAACTACACAAAGGCGACAAAAAAGTCTGCGATGTTTGACGCAAGATGTTTCAACATACCCAAAGAAGAAGTGTGCAACTGCATCTTGTGGAGACAGCAAGACGCGACACGCAATTCAGTTGAAATGCTGGGGCGTGCTTATTTCTCTGACAAAGAACTGTTCAAGAAGAACTGTTCTAACATACAAGACATGCTGATGGAGAAACACAATGTGAACTGGAATGACGTGGATACTCGTTTCAAAAGAGGCACAGCTTGTTTCAAGGATGTCGATGACGATGGACATTCTTTCTGGGTAATTGACTTCGATATGCCAGTCATCACTCAGAATCGTGATTATATAGAGAAACATGTTTTTGTTGGTGAATAAAAAACAACTGTCATGCTCAATGAAGAATTACTTGACGAAAAAGACAAGAAAATCGCACAACTTGAGATTCTCATAAAGAGATTCAAAGCATATGACAAGAAACGTATGGAATATGTGCGTGGTCTTGAATCCAGATACAATGAACTCAAATCGCAGTTTGATGAAGAAGGCAATCTAGACACGGCCAGACGGCTTAAAGAACTGCAGAAAGGGTTTGATACAGTGAACAAGAAACTTGCAATCGCGACATATCCAGAATACATAGATGAATACAACGAAGACATGCTCAACAATGCATACAAGTTTGTCAATATGAAAAAGCAGATCAGACAGTTGCAAGAAAAAGTGAAATCGCAAAGCAAGGAGATCAGTAGTCTCGTTTACAAATTAGTGCAAAGCAATGAAACCATATGATGACAGCAAGATAATAGAAGCTAATGCCGGTCTTGAGAAGACATTCAGAGAAGAAAGAGAGAAATGGCAGGGCTGGGTGACGACACTTGTAGAAAGCATACGTTTTTCAGACAAGTTGACTGACGCGATGGTGATGGGTCTCTCGTACAGGCAGCAGATTGTAGAGAAAATCGCTTATTACCGGCAGATATTGTACAAGAGAAAATCTCAGTATGATGTGCTGAAAGCCGACCGTTACCGCAAATACACGATTGAAGGTGATCTGAAGATGACTGGCTCAGAAAAGAATGAAGCTGTCTCTGCCGACTTGACTTCAGTGAGTTACCAAATCAATCTGCTGCAAAGCCAGATTGAGTACCTGTCTGACACTAACCAGACTTTGACGAATCTCCAGTTCGCGATAAAGAACAAAATCACAATCATCACAGAAGAATTGATGTGATGAAACACGCAAGAAAAATAAAGCATCTGTATCACCTGTCAGACAGAAACCACGACGGTGAAGTGTTTGCCCCGAGAGTGCCAGCAAGTATTGCTCAGCATGAAAACTCATCTGTCAAGAGAGTCTGCTTTTCTACAACGATGTCAGGCGCGTTCAAGGCGATAAGCCAATGCTATTATGACCATATACAGAAACTTTATATCCATGTTCCAGAATCTATGCCAGAAAAAATACTGAAACCAGATGAATATGATGTGTATGATGTGGAACTGACTAAAGAGAAATGGGTGATAGAAAAAGTGAAGATGAAATGCATCGGATGTGCTATATTCAGAGGATACGAACACGATGATGACGAGATACCAGCAAAAGTGAACATACAATGGATTGAAAAATACAATCAGGATGAAACTCAAAAAAGTAAGAGCAAAAGAAACCGATAATGGCAAATGGGTGTTTGGCTGGCTCTATCACAAAGACCAGTCTGATGTTGTCGTCGCAGTCACTTCGAGCAATGTGGCATCATATATTGATTTAGTTCACGACAAATACAAGAAGCTGGTTGTAGTTGATGAATCTACTTTATGTGACTTCACTGGCAAAAAAGACTGCAACGGCAATGACATATATGTGAATGACGTCTTCAATGACGGAACGAGTGTCGTGAAGCAGACTGGTGACTTATATGTGATACAGACAGTGTGCGGGACATTCCCGCTTGTCAATACAAATCTTGAATATCTTAGGGTCACTGGCAATATTATAGATAATCCAGAAAAAATCTTTAAGCCGAGATCTATGCAGGCTTACTGATGAGATGATGGTTTTTTGGTTTGGGCCGGATTGTTAGTCCGGCCCTTTTTGCAATTTATAAATAACAAAAGCATTGTTGAACCATGAATATATTGCAGCTTAATGATTTTGTTTCTGAACGTATGAAAGTGAAGCCAGTCACCAATGCAGAATGGGAAAAAGCTCAGAAAGAATATAAAAATCTTAAAAATTTGCCATTCACTAAAGATTTGCCATTCACTAAAGACAGTATCACCTGTGGAACGATAGTCATGTTTAGTGATGGAACTTTAGGCGTGTATATGGATGGCGCCATTTCGCATACAATATCAGTCTTTTTTGGTAAAAACAGACACGGCAAAGCGTTTTATTTGACTATCCCTAATGCGACTCGTATCGACTCATCCACATTGCTTGACTCAGATAACTTTACGAATGACCTGAAACTTCATGTAAACAAAGAACTCTATATTATTAGAATATACAACAACGCTATCACACTAGATGAGATGAAATCATTGGCTAATGATGATTTCTATTCTGTTATTGAAAAAATGGCTAAAGATAGAACATATATAGAAAGACAATAAACATGAAAATATTAAAGACATATGATTTCATTTCTGAACGAATGAAGTTCAAGCCAGTGACTAATACAGAATGGGAGCAAGCAAAAAAAGATATAGAAAATCTTAAAAATTTGTCATTCACTAAAGACTGCATCACTTGTGGGACTATAGTTATGTTCAGAGATAAAACTTTTGGCGTGTATGTAGATGGTGACATTGCAAAAGAAATACGAGAGCATTTCAGAATATTTGAGGCTAGAACTAGTTTTTTCTTATGCTCTACGTCTAAAGATGATATTAACTTTACATATTGTAGCTTTGATAATATTAATGATAAGTTGTTTCACCATCTGCTTGCTGATATAGACATTGTCAGGATTTATGAAAACCCACTTACAATAGATGAAATAAAATCATTTGAAACTAATTTCAAGCAGGCGTACACTAATCTTGTGGATATGGCTAAATCCAGAAAATATATAGAAAGAAAATAATGGTACAAGGGCAAAGCACATCAGCGAACAATGACCAGCTTCTAATAAGTCTAAAATCTCCATACAAGAATCTTGTGGAGATTTCAGGCTTCAACTATTCCGTGAAAGGCGAAACAGACACTCTCTATTATCAGAAAGATTTTCGCTGGTCTACTGATGGGATTCTGTACAATGACTGGCAGCCACTTGACAACGAGCATATCAAAAAGATACTGCTGAATCCAGAAAAAGATTTCTGGCCACAATACCGTTTCACTCAAATTGGCGATGGCGAACTTGAGTTTGAAAGCATATCTTTAGAAACGACAAGCATAGACGGCCTTATGACTGAAATACCAATGTGCGGAGTGAACGACAACAGCACTTGCTGCGGCCAGCAGAATCTCGTCTTCGAATGCTGTGAGGGCGGGTTCAACCCTTATGCGCTCGGCAACTCGTCTGCAATATACACTCAGATATCTCAAGTCGTCTCTAACATGTTTGGCTTCTGTGTGCAGTATTTCAAGACAAGTGCCGACCAACGTTCAAGGGACATCATACTTCATGAATACTCTCTATTGAATGTCATACAAGACGGCAACATAAAAATCGTCATTCCAGACAACCAGCTTCCCACAAGAGAAATCAACTTCAACCCATTGATGATGGACTATCCCACTGTGTTTGAAGTGCATATCGTGAAAGCTCCGTTCAGGCAAGTGTTCGGGCAAGACGCGAAGCCAGAAGTCGGCGACTATCTATATTTTGAACAGTACATGAACAAGATGTATGAGATAAGTGCTACTTCTGAGACCGATGACTACCTCTACAGTGGAGCATACTGGAGAGTGAGCTTGTCACAGTACCAGAAACGCAGCGCAGTCAAGTTCGACACTGAAGAGCTTGAAGAGACTGTGGACACGCTGGTATTCAACACTGACAAGTTCAACATAGAGTCACTCGAGCAAGAGGCTGATGTGCGCAAGCCAGAACAGTACAACACAGTCGGCAAGCTTGAGAATGACTATGTGAGACGGATACTTGACAAGAGACTGAAGATTGAAACTGAAAACATATACAACAACTGGACAGTTATATCTAAATCTCATTATGCATTGAAGTCTGTTCCTGAGAGATCTGATGTAGTCGTTTACAGATACGACAAAGGCTGGGGAGCATCTGATGAGAGAATGATAACGATGTGGTTCAGGCCAAAATACAACAAAGAGAAAACCGCTACTATAAATGTTGGAGAACTTATGGAGTATGATGGCAAACTTGCTATATTCGTCGGCAATCCAGCAGCAGTCATAAAGCCAGGAGACTTGGTGAACCTCAATGGGACAGACTACCCGAAAATGGTCCGTGTGGAATATGTCAAAGACGGTGTCTTGTACACGAATGTGAGATTTAGAGACAACTGCATGTACAACGCGACTTTGAGTCCATATTCTACAGCGACACTGCTTTCTTCAATGGGTGGCTTTGACATGTCATTCACAGCAAACAATGTAGTGGTATCAACAAACAACAAAGATGTAGTGTTTGAACTTGGAAACAAAAATGAGTCTGTTCTCAAAGCAGACCAATGGTATGGCATAGTTGTCATGTTCAAGCCTGCTGACAGCAAATGCGGACTGTGGGTGTATTCACTTAGCCAGGGCTCGAACAATCTGAGAAACATGGATTCTGAACTTTCATTGGTATACTACAAGATGAAAGAAGCCACAGGCCTCACATGTCCTGATGGAGCATGGATGCTGAAGTCCGGACAAGTCGACATCACTAACATAAGGATATGGAACCAACTGTGCGAAGAATCACTACACAACTTGATACTTTCGCAATATGTGGTGAAGGACAGCCACCTCTGCGAACTTGTAGACAATGCACAACCCGAACTGATGGTCGACAAAGTCACCAATCCAAGATAATGAAAAAGTTTTTTCATCGTAACTTGTTATTATATAATTCATTAGATGAAAAACATTCAAAATCTGGATTATATCTAAATAATGGAGGAAATTTTCTTTTTAGATGACTTTAGAATGACTTTAGATTTTGGAGAGCTCTGGAGCTTGAAGCAATCTAGATAATATTAAGCAATTTATGACTTTGATTTAAATGTTTAAAGTTTTTTCATCATAACTTGTTATTATATAATTCATTAGATGAAAAACATTCAAAATCTGGATTATATCTAAATAATGGAGGGAATTTTCTTTTTAGATGACTTTAGAATGACTTCAGATTTGAAAGCTCTAGAACTTAAAGTAATCTAGATGACATCTAGTGAATTTATAAATCATTTAATATAATTATATATCTGAGACAAGAAAGTGTCATAGATGTCATTAGATGAAACCACAGTTGTTTATATTATAATGTGCCTGCAGCTGAATCTTTGAATTTTGGATGTTTGTCTGTATCATATCTCATAGGAGTTCCATGAAAAATGTCAAAAGCAAATTCAACATTTCTGACATCCCAGCCAGACAAATCTTGGCTGAAACATTTTGCGTCTTTGAACATGTTCCGCATATCAATGACGCTTGAAACAGTCCATCTAGATATGTCACAGTTGAATGATCCAGCACCATCAAACATAGAATTCATGTCAATGACTTTCGAGACGTGCCAATCTGACAAGATTCCTTTGAATGACACTGCTTTGCAGAACATGCCATGCATGTCTTCTACATTGTCTACCATCCATCCAGAAATGTTTCCATTGAATGATTCTGCATAAGAAAACATCCAACTCATGTCTTTCACATTTGAGACATCCCAATCTATCAAATCGCAGTTGAACACTTTGTTCTTGTAGAACATGCCTTCCATATTGGTCACGTTTGAGACATCCCATTTAGATATGTCGCCACAGAACTTAGAAAAATCGTCAAAATAGCTGCGGCTAAAACCTTTTTCATTCACATCTGAAAACAAGTAAGACATGTCAGTCATGTTTCCGGTATATATGTCATTCAAGTCACATGCATTTCCCTCTTTTTCGATTTTTTTGTGTATTATGTCTCTAAGTTCTTTTTCTGTGTTTGGACTGTAATTGTATATGCAATGCCCGTGTTTTTTTGCCAGCTTGTCTAGTTCAGTGTTAGTCACTGACTTGACTTTCATCCGTTCAGAAATGAACCGTTCAGAATCCAATATTTTCATTATTTTAGTTTTTAATATTTATAATTTTTGATGAAATTTTTGTTATATTAAACAAAGACTGATGTTATGCATATATTAGATGACTATATCGTTTTGAAAAGAGAAAATCTTGAAACAGTGTCCACAGTCAAAAGCAAGGACTGGCTTTTCAAGAAAAACTTGTTCAGCTTCATCATTGCTGGCTGCATTTTAGTCACTGCAGTGTCTTTAAGTCTTCTCACTGTGTATGAGATAAAGCATTTTAGACATATACAGTTCCTTGAGAAGATGCATGAGTATGAAGTGAATGTCCATCTGGCAGCAAATGACTCATTGCAGTCAGAATTAGACGAGACTGTCAGAGCAAACACACTTGCTGACAAATGCTATGAGTCAGTAGTAGAGAAATGCCCGCCAATCACTAATGACCGTCTGTGGGAGTTCATTTTAGAATGTGATCCCTGGTATCCCGACATCATAATGACACAAGCAGTCCAAGAGAGTGGCTGCGGTAAAAGCGCAGTTGGCAAGAGATGCTGCAACTTGTTCGGGATGAAGAAGCCGTCTTCTCGTTCTTGGCGTTGCGACTCAAACAGGCACAACAAGAAAGAGCAGTATGCTGAATACGAGAACTGGAAGCTGAGCGTCATCGACAGGATACTGTGGGAGAAATGGATGTTCCGCAACCACAAGGGCAAGCCTGAATTAGACAAGTACCTTGAAGCTATCAGCAAAGTCTACAACACTGAGACCCCGGGATACGCAGAAACGATATACAAGAATGCAAGCAAGTACCGTAAAATGATTGAGTGATGTTTTCAGACAACCCAAATGCAGTAGGGATATACACGGACCGTTTAGACGAAATAAGATCGAGTTACAACGAGTTCATGACAAAGTATCCAGATTTCAGGTTCCACCATGAGACAATAGTATACCGTGATTTCTTTGAGTCATTGCCGGAGTATCTGTGTGCAGGGACTATGTACAACATATGCACTCTATACACAAAGATGAACTTCGACTATGTCAACGGGAAGTACATATACAAGACAAGCGACAGCCTTATGGATCTCATGATGTCATTGATGAAGACAGGCATTCTGTCTGAAACGCAATGGCACACGCTTCTCAATCAGGTCGAGTGCTTTGACTTCAATGATGAATATGAGATGTACACAGAAAGACTGCTGAAAATACTGAACAGATATTATTATGAAGCACATGTGAAACTGTCAGACATAATGTTCTACATAAGAGACGAGTTCACAGAAAATGGCGTGTTTTCAGAAAAGTTTTTATGCTGTGGTGATTTTGATTTCATGTCATTGTACAGGTGCAGGACTGACACAACCCCAGTGATAGCTTCCTGCTGCAAAGCAGTGTATGACGAGACAAGCAGTCTTGTCTCAAGATGGCCGAAAGCGGCGCGTACTCTGCATTTCAGGACACCAGGATTCTTGAATGAGTTTGTTTTAGAAAAAGAAGAAGAGCAAAAGAACAAAGAACGGTCAAAACGCAAGAGACATGTTTAGCGACAACAAATCACTTATCGGGCACAACTGGCTTTATGACTATCTGTCTGAAAGCATGAAGAATTTCAATGAGTCAGCTTATTACGATAGAGCTCACCCATATCTGGATATTCACGAAGTGCGAGGACTTTTGATGAAGAAAGGTTTCGATTCAGAAGAAACGCAGACTGAACTCAAAAGACTTCTCAACTATGACCATAGTTCCTATTATATGGAAGATGATGAAGCAGTATTAGTGCATCAGTATCTTATGTCACAGAATGCATTCACAGCAAACCAATGGGACAAACTTTGCCCGTTTGTGAAAGTGTTTGACTACAATGCTGACTTTAGATCATTGCTGAACTACATTGTAATCAATGCTGAGTCATATATCATCAAATATGCTGATGATGTGCTGCATGAACTCAATCGTGGCATACTTGCTGTATTGAAAATATCTCGTGATGACTTTGAAGTGATGTTTGAAATGTTTGAAAAAAGTTTCAGCCATAAAGATGAAACATTTCTCAAATTGATACATTTCCTTGGAGACTGCTTGCTTGACTTTTATGAGAAATGGCCTGATGATTTTGGCACTGCTCAGAAAAGACTTTCAAAATACATAGCGTCAATAGCGTCAGTAGACAATCCTTATTGGACTATTTTTCCTTATTAGACTATTTTTTAGTCACATCGACATGCAGGCCGAACGTGTATCTCGTGCCGTTCTTTATGTTGAACACGATCTTCTTGTCCAGTTTGTTCACATCAATAGAAGACACTCCCATCACATGTGTCTCTTTAAGGCCGTGCTGTCTTTTCTCCAAGTCATTCATCGGCAAGCCATCCCATAGGAAATATGGACCAGTCGAAGCAGATTCTTCTTTCACCCACAATGTGATGCTGTCAAACTGATAAAGTTTGATGAGGTTCTGCTTTATGTAAGATTCGACATCATCTTCAACAGTTGTCTTGTCTCCATATGAATACTGTTCATCTACATAATGCTGGAACATATCTATCAATGAAGCGCCAATAGTGTCAGTGAGTTTCTTTTCAATGTTGACTTTCATCTCTATATGAGATCCGTTCACACTTACTACTACATCATTGCCGTCTGTCTCGCCAAAAGTGAATGTTTCGAAACTGAACTTTTCTGGCATGTTCATGCATTTTGAGCCAAAGAATGACTTGTTCTCTTTCATTGACAGTGTTCCGTGGCAGTCTTCTTCAAGAGTGTTGGCAATCGTGCGAGTGAAATACCAGGGATCCCAAGATGAGTTGAACACTTGTACATCGCGGTGACCGATTGCGAAACGGTTGCTTACTGGATAAACGGGCTTGTCACCACCAGTCAGTTTGAACACATTGGGGTTGGACTCATTCGTTCTGTGGAAGCACAAGTCTTTTATGATTCCAAAATCAGACAAGTCAGAGTCAAAGCAAGTGTTCATATGTCTTGAGTTCTTGAAGAACTTCTCTTTCACTGGATCCACAAGATCCGGATTCGTCGCGAAGTCTTTTATGAACGGGTCAGTGTAGTAGAGGACATCGTTCCTCAACGGCGTGAATATGCCTGTGTGCCTGTACATTGGCGCAGCATGACTTGGCAGTATTCCGTATGTAACCCATTCGCCGTCAAACAAGAGAGACATGTATTCGTATTTCGCGTTTTCAAGTGGATCCACTACTCTTATAGCATACGGGAATTCTGCGTTTGCAGATTCTGATGAGTGCAGTGTGCCGTCTTCATCAACAAGCTCATATGTCATCCCGTCATGTTGAGTGCTGTTTATCGTGTGCTTCACCGAAGCGAAGACGCATTTGTTCATGTTGCTTGCTAACTGGCTGTAGTTGCAGTTTAGTATGTAGTAGTCATTCCAGAAAACTGTGCTTGCCGTAGATCCAACGACATTTGCCAGACTGATGATCCCGTCCCATCTGTTGAATATGTCGCACACACTGCTGCTGTCTGCGTTGCCTCTTATCTCGCCAATCATCTTGGTGTCTGAAACCACCTCAAGTATCCTTAACACAGCATATATTCTGTTTTGCACGTCAAGTGAAACATCATTGACAAGAAGAATCTCTTTGTAATACGGGTTCTGTGGATTGTTGTAGTAAACATCTTTCGGGTTGTATGTGTCGAAGTCGCTCAAGAATGAAGTCCCGTTTCCAGTTATGGTGTATTTGCCGCCGCCAATAGAAGACACATCTGTTATTTTTCCGCCGCCCTTTGTTGACACTGGTTTCGCTACATTGTCGTTCTTTTTAGCAGCATCTCCAGACGGGTTGTACATTGTGTATCTCTCTATTTTGTCAAGGACCATCTTGTATGGACTTGGCAGTTCTAAAATAGTCAAGTCAACAGCATCAGTGTATTCTTGTATGATGTAGTTTATCAGTGTGATGGTCTTGAACTTGTCGTTTCTGATGACTTTCATCTTCAGGTTAGACACGCTTGAGCCATCATTGACGTACAGAGGCACGCATACAGCAGTGAACTTGTAGTCATTCAAGTCATAGCCGCGTTTCACTTTTATGACATCAAGGTTGTTGTCGAGTTTTTCTGACCAGTCAGATTTCATCATGAATTCTAGTTTCGCGCCTCTGAAGAATGTTTCTGCGTTGACGAAATCATTTCCCTTTCTAAGCAAAGAGTACTTGTTCGCATAGTCAGGCGTAGAATAATACTCATTCGGCACACTGTTCTTTCCAGTCTTCACATGATCTCTTTTGAAGAACACGTCAAACCAGTTCTCATTGACATCTCTCAACTTGTCTTCAAAGTCATCCACGTCTGATATCTTGAATCCCGTGTAGCTCCACAGTTTTCTCTGGTCAACCATAGTGGATCCTGACATCACTGGTGGCTCTGCCATTATGTAGAACCATTCTTGGTTGTATGCTTCTGTGTTTGGCTCGTAGTTGTTCGCACTCGGTGAGAAGCTGTATTGTCCGAACACCGGATTGCTGTTCAGACGATATGGCTTTTCTCTCACGTCTTTCCCGTTCTTCATCACCCAAGCGCATATCCAGGGTTGAGTCTTCGACAATGTCATGAGACTCGGGTTCATGTTCTCATAGCATCTCATATACTCATTCTTTAGATATGTCAGCATCGGCACATTGAGTGTCGTGGACAAAGTGTCGAAAGAGAAATTGTGCGCAATCGAGTCTTCTGTCTGCCCAGCCATTGCGCCATTGACTGCTAAAAAGTCTATTGATATGACATATTCGTCATTTTCATTCGGACCTGAAAGAACTTGTATAGAATATGTCGCAGTGTCGCTTGAAATGACTATGTCATCTGTCGTGTTCAAGAAAACATCCAATATGTCTGAAGCATCTACAGTGACAGACATTTCGGTCAGCTGGTTCTGTATCAGTTCTACTATATGTTGTATCAGTTCTTCAGAAAGCTGTATCTTTTCTGTCTCGTAGTCAAGTTCACTTGTGTCACCATATTTAGTCACATTGTGCCAAGAACTGAACTCGAAGTCTTTCACTGGGAAGAATGAAAGTCTTCCGTATGATGGCTTGAATGACTCATATATTTTAGTGTGGTTTGTTCTTGAGACAATCACACCATTGCTGTCAAGCAGCACATCACACCACACACCATCGGGAAAAGAAATCTCATCATTTTCTTTTTTCACTGCATTGTCATAGTCAGTGACTACTGCATCGATTCTGCAGAAACCATTGTGCGTCGTAGATGGCAGGTAGTCTCCTGGCTTGAATGTGCCAGCAAGTTCTTTCTTGCATTTGACATGTTCCCAGTCATTTGAGCCAAACAACATGCCGTCGTTGGCAAATGTGATGCAGCTCGGAACAGGACAATTGACAAGTCTTATTCCAAACTGGTTGTATGCTGGAGTCGAGTTGAATGAGATGAAATGTATCGTTTCATGATCATAGTAAGCGTGTATCCCCACATCTGTAATCTGGTTGAAAGACCCGCATATCGCTTTCGCAATTTCTTCTAAAGACCCGTCACCGCAGAACATGTCCCAGTCCCAAGTGCCGGGAATGACTATTGCTCCAGATGGGACACTTTTCAGTTCAGCAAGAACAACTTCAGTAGAACCAACAATCTGGAAAAGCTGCATTGTAGAATACGCAGGAACAGTGTCAGTCAAAGTGCATGTCATTGATGACGGCGTCTTTGTGTTCTCATAGACACAACTGACACTTTCTACTTTCTCGACAAAGCCCTTGAACACATCTAAATCAATGCTGCTCTCATCTAAACGCAATGCAGAATATCCAGACGACATAGTTGGTATGTCATTCAACTTATTGATAGAGTGCAAGTCATTGTTTATGTCTTGAATGCAGAACACTGAATTGTTTGCAGACATTATAGACATGTCAGGAAGCAAGTCAGTGTCAGAAACAGAAGAAGTCTTGAAAGGGACGACAACGCCAAGTTCATTTTCAGCGATGAACGGCTTGTTGTTGTATATGTCAAAAGTGTGGACGCTGTCTGAGTATGTGTTGCCTGTGTTGTAGAGTCCATGCTTGCTTATTTCAAATTTGCCATCTTCGATGAAGTTGCAGTATAGTCCAAAGTATCTTGTGAACTTGTATTCATCTGCTTCTGGATCATCAAACAAGAATTCGATGTTGAGAAGGTTTGCGACAATGATGTTGTTGCGTTCAAAACCTTCTGTTATGTATTTGTCAAATTCTAATACAGTGTCATCGTGTTGCCAGAACCGTTCAGAATAATTTTCTTTCTTTGACGTGAAAGTTCCGGTCTCGTAGTTTATCCCATTGAAAGAAATCCATTCATCAGTCATAGTGAACGGAGCTTCTGGGAATCCTTTCTGCGAAGCATATCTTCTGATATATGATCCAATTCTTGAATTTTCAGTCAAATCGATCGTCTTCAATATCTTGCATTTCTTGAGAATGTCTTCTTTGAAGTCAAGTTCTCTCGGGTCTGTTGCATTCATCACGAAATTCCAGTATGACGGGTCATTTATCTTGAATATGACGAACCTTTCGGGGATGTTCTTGTCAAGCCACAGTGGGGCAAGCATGCCATATTCTTCATTATATTCTAAAGAATCTATATATTCGCAGCCAGCCCAGTAGAAAGTCTCGTATTGCTGGCCATAGTCATCTTTCATCGATGTGTTGTCATGTTCTTGCATGACTTTGTAAGCGAATCCCGTTTCGGTGTTTTTCCAGAACTTTGCCACATCGGCATTGTACGTGCTTGTCGTGTATGTGTTGAAGTTCTTGTATTTTGAGCTGCTTATTTCTCTACAAGCATTGAAACTGTCTAATGAAACAAAGTCATCGCCCACCATTATCTTCACGTTTGTAGAAAGCTTCGGATTTGTGCGCAGTATCATTTCAGACACATTGTCGCACATGTCTCTATGTTCAGGCACGGGCTTGTTGTAAAATGAAATGCTTGACATTGTCTATATTATTTTCTTTTCTTGTTCTGGCTGACGATGCTAACGTCAACTGGCGTCAGTGATCCCACGACAGACTTGCTTTGGTTCTTTGACGCGTTGACTGCTGATGACATCGTTGAAGCAGTGTACTGGATTAAAGATTCTGGAGAAATCTTTGATGCAGAGTCTGTGTATGTAGCATATATTTCGATGTCAAAAGACGTCGGATTGTCTTTGTTGTTCCATATGTCGATCCCAACTCGGTTAGCTTGGTAAATCGCATTGAGACTTGTCTTGTTTGCAGTTGAATATTCTGCAGTTCCAAGAACACGTCCAGTTCCGCTTTCGCCTGTTCCCCAATAGTCAGTCATACGGTATTGGAATGTGAGTGGTATGCTTATCTGCGCGCCGCCGACAACCACTTTTGAAGAGTTTCTAGAATCGCCATCGACTTGTATGTCATTGTGGCCTTGCGGGTTAAGATACAGATATGATGTGCAAGTCTTCGGGCCAATCAAGTACTGGTCTTCGGGATTGTACCCTATCTTGTGAGTGAGTCCAACCGTCATTGTCTGCACAGTGCTGTTTCCTGGATTTATGATTTTGCTGAATGCAGTGCCGCTGCTCACATCAAGATCTATGCAGCAGTACTCATACGGAGTCTGCAAGTTTATGATGTTCTTCGCTGTGGCAGATGTAGTCTTTCTCATCGTTGTCGCGTTCTTCTTGTTGTTGGTTATCGTGTATGGCGTGTTAAGCGGCAGTCTGAACAGGTATTTGTTTGCTTCCTGAATGTAGTTTGTAGCAGAAGATATAGACGATGACGGGTATGGAGCATAGTCAGTGCCGGGCACGAGATTGAACACTTCAGATATCTTGCTGTACCATTCTTGGAAATTCGTTATGTATGGATGATCTATATGGATGAACATGTCTGCTGTGCTTGTCGTTTGAGTGCTTGTTGAGCATGGCACGGGCTTTCCCGTTGTCTGGTCAAACTGGCCGCTCCACACGAATGATTCAGAGACGCCACCATTTCCCTGTGCGTTCGCCGGCAATGTGATTTCATTATTATAGAAACTGTTTTCATCAATAGTCGTCGCATCACCTGTATAGTCATTAGATGATGAGTTCCTTTGGTACAACATTATGTCTCCACTCACGTCATAGAACCGCATGTTGATGAACTGGTTCTTGCATTGAGCTGACTGGTAGCCATTCGGGCAAGAGACGACACCATCAGTCTCATCAGGGTCGGCAGCATACAAATTGACGGGCACTAAATCATATCTCATCAATGTGTTGTATGTGTTGTCTTGTATGTCAAAACTGTTGAGGTTTGGATAGTTCGGATGCAGTGTGGCGTTGTTCAGCGAGTAACGGTTGCTTTCTTTCACCATCACGCTTCTGCTTCCGGCAATCCGTGACAGAAGTCTCAAACCAGTCTGAGCACTGTTCGCAATGTTCAGACTGAAGTTCTTCGTTATGATCGCGCCTTTCTTCACTGTCAGTTTTCCAGCTTCTGTCATGTATGATCCAGCATAAATCTTGTTCACCGTGTCTTCTTTCAGTTCGTACACGTTTCCATTTTCGTCTGACAATGTGACTGTCATGACACCAGTAGAGTTGCCGATTATGTCTAACAACTGGTTGATTGTTGTCTGCATTTCAGCAAGTTTCTGGTAAAGACTTATGGGTGCTTGCTCGTCAGTGACAAATCCTGAAGCGATGCTGTTTGCCGTATGCAAGAATGTAGCTCCGTTTGTTGTGAATGAGTCAGAAACATGATTTGTGATTCCCTTTGATGATAGAGTCTGGTCAACCACAAGCTGGCTTTCATCACTTGAGTTCTTTTTCAGTATATTGTCAACAGGACTGTCAGCAGTGAACTCTTCTGGAAATTCGATTATGACTGGCTCGCTCCATTCACTTTCAAGAGGATTGCCAGGGAATCCTGCTTCTGATATAGATTTCACTTGGATTTCAACTTTCTCTCCCTTTGTGATAGGTATATCCAACTGGTTTATGTTGACCTCATCTGAGTCATTTATGTCAATTGGCTTCCAGTAGAAAACACCATTTGAGTCTTTTAGTCTCTCACGGAGAACACTTTCGACGATTGCATAATTAGAAAAACTGCCAGTGACACTGCTGCCAATCTGCTCCACATTGTTTGCTGCGCCATCTGGAGAAAGATATCTGTATCTTATCTTGAACTTGATGATTGCTTGGTTTCCAGTAGCAGGCGTCGACTTTTCAGCAGGCATCTCCCAGAACCCGCGCACTCTGAACTTTGGACTCACACTTGCGATGCTGCTTGACTGAGACAATGCAGCAATCGTGTTCACTTTTGACGAGTAAGCATTCACTGTCGACTCTTGCTCTTTTATCTTTGTGTCAAGTGTCGCGACATCAGCGCTTCTCATTGCTGATGAAACATAGTTGGTGGTGTTTATTTTTGTCCGCAAGTCATTTATCGCTTTTGTCTGTGCTGTTATCTGGTCAGCAAGACTCACTTTCTCAGAATTGAGCTGCTGTATCTTGCTCATGCTTTCAGACTCAGTCACTTGCTTGTTGATCTGGACTACTTTGAAGTTTGTGCTTTCGAGCACAGGAGCATTCGGAATGACGCCCTCGCTTGATGACGGGTACCAGTCATTAGCATAGCTAAGAAGAAACGCGCCAAAGTCGATGACGCTTCTCTGGTAATACTGCTGCAGTGTGGTGACAGTGCCGTTTGCGTCAGTGAAAGTCAAGTCATTGGTGAAGAATCCGGTTCCGGGACTCCATTCAGAAGCAAGTATGTTAGAGTCTTCATCAATTGGCTTGATGAACACTACACAGTGCTCATTGAAGCCAACCGTCACGTCAATAGAGACATCTTTTGACTTTTCAGACGAGACTCTCAAGATGTCAGCTCCGATTGTGATTGCGCGGTATCCTTCAGCCAAATCAAGTATGACAGTGTTTGTGCTCGTGTCAATGTATTTTATCACATATCTCGTGTCACACGGCTCACTTATGATTTCCAAAGAGTCGCCCACTGCCAGCTGCATAGTGTTGCTATATCCACTGTTGTTGTCAGTATAGTACAAAGTGTTGAGTTTGATGAGTTTTCTCGTTCTTGAAACGGAAGCCCCGTTTATGAGTTCTGTCACCGTGTCATTGGTTATGCGGATCACATCAAAGTTGCCTTCATATCTTCTGCTTCTCGGCGACAGCTGGACGACTTCTTCATCAAGCACATAACTGATTCCATTCTCGACAATGTCATGCAAGAAGTCAGCATAACTGATGTTTGAGTTGTTTGTGTACTTGTTGTTGAAGAACTCAGTCTTAGAAAGAGTGTCAGTGTCCAGTATGTATCTTCTCACAAGCACTCGTTCTACATCGATGTTCACCTGGTCAGTCAAGTCGATGTTCACACAGAGAAGTGGGTTCATCATGTTCTCGAAGAAGTAGTTGCTCTTTATCTTGAATGTGTTGACTGAATTCATGCGAGTGACACTTGGCGCTGCAGACGGAAGTCTTGACGCAAGCACTTTGCGGTATGTTCCGTCACTGAGTCTCACTGTGCTGCCACCGCCTCTTATGTTAGCGATTGCGTTGATGTTGTTGTTCAGTCTTTCTATTGAATTCTTGAGATACCCGAAACTTGGTATGTTGAATGTGTCATGACTTCCATCAGCATTCTCTACATTAAGCGTGACGGATTCAGAATCAGAAGTTATAGCTTCATTTATAGTGCTGAAGCTTTCGATTGAATTGTTGCTTAACATCAAGAGTTTTGAAAGAAGGTCTGAAAGATTGTTTTTTGACTGCATAAATTTATATGTTATTTTAACATAAAATATTTATATTGTTTTTTATGCAATGCATTCAGACATACATCGTTTTTATAAATAATACAAAAAATTTCTGTGAGAAACATAAGTGACATAATCTTTGAGAAGAACAATGTTCTAGACAGCATGCACAAGTTTGACGATGCTGCTAAAAATGCTGTGTGGAACTATGTAGCAGGATACACTGTTACAGAGATAAACAAGTGTCTGCGCTCTGGAAGAATGTTCAAGCAGCTTTCTAACGAGTGTTCGCTGATTGACAGCATGATGAAGCCGGTGAAAGATGCTGTTCTTTACCGCACGGTTGACTGGGACTATCTGCAGAACATATACAAGCTGAACAAAGACAACATAGACAACAGCATCGGCTACACATTTGAAGCAAAAGCATACAGCAGCACGACATTGACCAGACAGAACGTGTGGAGTTCTCGCTGGTACGATCCAGAACTGCTGCTTGAGATACAAGTGGGAAGAAACACAAAGGGAATACACATAAATGACTTGTTCAAGAGAAATGAGATAGACTGTTATGAGCAGAAAGAAGTCCTTCTGCAGAGAGACTTGAAATTCGTCATAAATGACTATTACATGATGTCGTCTGACGGGACTACAAAATCTAAAGACAAATCTATTTACTGTATCAATATAGTTTTAGTTTAGTAATGAAAGAGAATTTAGTGTTGTGCGCAATCGCGAAGTGTGAGAACAGATACATAAAGGAATGGGTGCAATGGCACTTCAACATAGGCTTTGACAAAATCGTCGTGTATGACAACAATGATGTCAACGGTGAAAAGATATCAGATGCCATAGGTGATGTGCCTTGTGTAGAAATAATAGACTGGAGAGGCAAGACACAGAAATCATGTGAGACTCAAGTAGCTGCATACAATGACTGCTACAAGAAGCATATGAACTCAAAATGGATAATGTTTCTTGACATTGATGAGTTTCTAGAATTCAGAGAAGGCATGGACCTCATCAGTTTTCTGGAACAAGACTGGGTGAAGCATGCGAATGACATAAAGTTCCACTGGAAGTGCTATTCGGACAATGGCTATGTCAAAGCGCCTTCTGGGCTTGTCACTGAAAACTTCACCAGAGAATGCAAAAACAAAACAGCGGTGAACTGCTATGTGAAGCACATGTACAGATGCGGGCTTCCAAAACTCAGCATAATGAATGTCCACTACAGCTCATCGCTGACGAATGTGTATTACCAGAATGGCAAGACTGCGCCTTATCTGACGATAACAGTAGACAAGAACATAAACCATGATGTTGGCTGGATCCGGCACTATGTGACCAAGTCAATGGAAGAGTTCGTGTTCACCAAATACGCAAGACGCGGGCCCGGGACTTCAAAGAACCGTCTCAATGTCGATTTCTACTTCAAATACAACACACGCACTCCAGAAAAAGAGCAGCAACTTAGAGAAATGATAAACAAGCTTGAGCCCCAAAAAGAAGAAACGAAGTCGGCAAAAATAGAAAAGCCAAATAAAGAAGCAAAGACATCATGGGTGATTGAACCATATTACGCAAACAAGTCATATCCTGGAAAAAACAGTGAGAAACAGAAAGCAAAAGAAGCTGACTTGTCGAAAAGAGACATAAATGAGCAAGACACATATCCTGGCGGACTTAGTATATGCATATCTGCTTGGAATGTTGAAAAGTACATTGAAGAATGCCTTGACTCAATCGTTTCTCAGTCTTGGATAAAGAAACACAGCAACTATGAGATATTGATTGGCATTGACCATTGTGAGAAGACTTTAGAAAAGCTGATGTCGATTTCTGACAAATACAAAGACTACAACTTGAAAGTGTTCATGATGGACAAGAATGTTGGCACATATATCGTGTCTAACACATTGATGAAAGAAGGGAAATACAGATGGCTGATGAGGTTTGACAGTGATGATGTGATGTGTCCGGGCATGATAGAGAAGACACTTAAGTATGCAGTCAATGAAAGAGTTGATGTGCTGCAGCCTTATGCAATCAATTTTGGCTCACGGACAAACCCGATTTTCACAAATCATGGCTGTGTGCTCATCAAGAAAGTCGTGTTTGAGAAATTCGGCGGCTATCGTCCGTGGAAATGCGCTGCTGATACTGAACTCATAGTGAGACTTCGCAAATATTCAGTATGCAGGAAATATGAAAACATAGTGTTCAAACGTAGAGTCCATAGCGAGAATCTCACCTGCCGTAAAGACACCGGAATGAAATCTGACTTGAGACAGCAATATAAGAAACAGACAGTTGTGCCAGCAACAATTAAACAGGCGACAATAAAACTAGTCACTGAAAGCTTCACAATGGTAAAATTAAATGTTGTTGAAGAAACACCTGAACCAGAACCTGTTGCAGATGAGGTGGAAATTGATGGCATTAGCATCTGCATAACAGCATATAAGTCTCAAGATTATATTGAAGAATGTCTTAATAGCGTTGTGGCTCAGACTTGGTTTGAGAAGCATGACAATTGGGAAATTATCGTTGGCATAGATGGCTGTGAAAGAACTCTTTTAAAAATGAAAGAGATAATGCATAAATACAAGAATCTTCGTGTATTGATGCTTGATAGAAACAGGGGCACATATGTTACAACTAACACAATTATAAAACAAACAAAATATAATTGGGTTCTTCGTTTTGATAGTGATGACATAATGAGAAGCTATATGGTAGAAAGCGCTGTTGAAGATACGGTAGGCAATGACTTCATAAGATTTGGATTTAAGAATTTTGGAGTAGAAAATCCACCTAAAAAGTTTGGAATGGGCTGGGGTGTAGTGTTGCTGAACAAATCAATTCTAAATAAACTTGGCGGATATAAAGAATGGAGATGCGGTGGAGATGCTGATATGATTCGTCGTTTTAAATATAGCGGGTGCAAAATATTTGAAGATACCAGGATATTATTTGATAGAAGAATACATGCTAATTCTTTGACACAGGATGTCAAAACCAACTTTGATAGCGATCTTAGAAAACAGACTTTAGCTGAAGTCAAGTCAACAAATTATTCGCTTTGGTCTAATAGAATTGCGAATTTCACAACAGAAAACTTTACAGAAATAACACCTGAAAGTGGAATATGTACAAATATAGTGAATCTTGCTGCAGCATCTGATGCTGATATAGAAGAGTTTTTATACAATAGAGCATACAATAGTAGATTCAAACTTCAAATAGATTTCAAAAATCCAAAAACTGTTCAAGAAAAACTTAATTATTTGATGGTGTATGACAATTGCAAGATGCTTAAAGCAAAATGTGCTGACAAGATACTTCTGCATGACTATAGTAGACGAAAGCTCGGAAAAGACATTTGTGTTCCAATCATAGATGTTTATGACAAGCCTGAAGATATCGATTTTGATAAACTTCCAAATAAGTATGTATTGAAGTGCAATCACGGATATGCAATGAACATAATCTGTACAGACAACAAAAACAATGAATTTCTAAAAATAAAAAATCGTGAAATAAACACAAGGCAAGACTGCATTGATTTCTTGAACACTTGGCTTGATACTAATTTTGGTGACGAATATTATCAATGGCATTATGCATTGATTGAACCAAAATGCTATGCTGAAGTCTTTATGGATGATGGGCACGAATCACTTATGGATTATAAAGTCTGGTGCTGCAATGGTGAGCCAAAAATGATAATGGTAATATCAGACAGATACTCAAACAATTTGCACGAAAACATTTATGATGTAAACTGGAATACATTTGACATAGGCTGGAGCTGTGCGAGACAAGACTTTGACAATTTGGATGAAAAACCAGTACATCTTGATGAAATGCTTGAATATTCTAGAAAACTGTCAGAGGATTTTGATTTTGTAAGAGTTGATTTCTATGTAATCAATGACAAAATATATCTTGGCGAATTGACATTTTCACCAAATGGCGGTATATTTGGATGTAAAGACGAAGAAACAAGTCTATATTGGGGTGACATGATAAATATAACAAGTTTTTAATGGACAGAAATAATATTTTAAAGATAGCAAAATATATATGTTTCCCGTATCGAAACAAGCTGTTTGGAAACAAGTATGACAATATTGAAAGAGATATTCATAGACTGCCTATCATCAAAGACAAAAATATGCTATATTCAAAGATGCCTGGAAACGAACATCATTATACAACTGAATATACATACAAATATGTTTTGCCACTTGTTGATGAACTTATTGGGTTTGGGTTTGATGAAAGTGATTTTCATTTGGTATCATTGGTTTTAGAAACAGGAGATCTGTCATATCTATTTCCTGACAAAGAACCAGAATATACGATAATTTGTTTTAACGATAACGAAACCATAAGCGGTGGCTATATGAAGCTATTTAATGAAAACTTTATGAAAAATCCATCGTACAGATTGCTTAACAGGTACAACCACAAGTGTTCAAGAATTGTTAACCATACAATTAAAAGTGAAAGAAAACTAATGGTTAGCGGTGACTCACAAATGATACCATCTATTGCACCGTTGTCATATTATTTCAAAGAGGTGTGGTATTTCGACAACAGGACGGGATATATCAAGAATGAAAAGACTGGCGAGTTTGAATTTCACGAAGACAAGTTCGTCTCATTTTCTGAAACATACAAAGATGTTGATTTCACTGATGTCATTGTGCAGCTTTACTGCAGAGATCTGAAATGGTATGAATATTGGAACTTATATTAAATATATTATAACAAATAAATGAAAGAATGTAAAATAGCGGTAATAGGGTTAGGCTATGTCGGGCTCCCGCTTGCACGATTGTTCTCAACTAAATACAATGTGATAGGATACGACATAAACGAAAAACGAGTGGAAGAACTGAACAAAGGGATTGACTCTACAATGGAAGTAGACAACAAGCTTCTAGAAATAGCAGTCAACACAAAGATGCTTGTCTGCACGACAGACAAAGAAGACATTAGAGACTGCAACATCTACATAGTCGCAGTCCCGACGCCTGTTGATGACAAGTACAAGCCTGACTTGACTCCTCTTGTCAAAGCAAGCGAACTTGTTGGATCTGTCGTGAAGAAGAATGACATTGTCATCTATGAAAGCACGACATTCCCGTGCTGCACAGAAGAAGTGTGCGTGCCTGAAATCGAAAAAGCAAGTGGACTGAAATTCAACAAAGACTTTTTTGTCGGATATTCGCCTGAAAGAATAAACCCTGGTGACAAAGAGCACACTGTAGAGAAAATAAAGAAAGTCACATCAGGATCTAACGAGAAGACTGCCACCATAGTAGATGAGCTTTACAATTCTGTTCTTTTAAATGGAACATTCAAAGCTACTTCTATCAAAGTCGCCGAAGCAAGCAAAATAATCGAAAACACGCAGAGAGACATCAACATCGCGTTTTTCAATGAGCTTGCGAAGATTTTCAACGCAATGGGCATTGACACGAGTGAAGTCATAGATGCTGCTTCGACGAAATGGAACTTCATAAGACTGCAGCCTGGACTTGTCGGTGGACACTGCATCGGCGTAGACCCGTATTATCTCATACAGAAAGCTGAAGACTACAAAGTCAATCCCATACTTATAAAAAGCAGTAGACAGGTGAACGAAGACATGCCAGACTACATATCAGAAAAGATAATCCATAACATGAACAGACGCGGCATTCTCGTAAAAGGTGCTAACATACTGCTTATGGGAATCACATTCAAGGAGAACTGCCCTGACATCAGGAACACGAAAGTTGTTAAAATTTACAAAAAGTTGGCAGAATACACAAGCAACATAACCGTTGTAGACAATTACTGCAACAAGCAGTTCACAAAAGAAGAACTTGGAATTGATGTTGTAGAAAAGATACCGAACAAGAAATACGATGTAATCATTTTAGCAGTGCCGCATGAAAATTTTGCCAGCATAAATTACAATGAGTTCTTGAATGAAAATGGTTTTGTGTACGACATAAAGTCAATCTTGCCAAAAGCTGACAACATAATAAGACTATAATATGAAAAGAAAAGACATACTAGACATAGCCAAATACATATGTTTTCCGTTTCATAACGAAAAGTACAGGGAAAAATACGACAACATTGAAAGAGACGTGCATTTTCTTCCAATCATAAGTGATGACAATGTCCTGTATGACAAGATGCCTGGAAACGAACACCATTACATAACAGCGTACACATACACATATGTTCTGCCCTTGCTTGAAAGCTTGCTCCATTTCGGCTTTGACATGAATGACTTTGATTTAGTTCCACTCAAACATGAAACTGGAGACATGTCTTATTTGTTTCCAAAAAAAGACGGCAGATTCACTTTGACATGTTTTACAGACAGTGAAACGGTGCGTGGCACATACAAAGACTTGTTTGAGCCAGTGTTCTTCACTAAACCGTCTTACCGCCCTCTCTACAGATACCACCATAGATGTTCAAGAGTGATAAATCATTCTGTACACAATGACCGCAAGCTTATGATAAGTGGCGATTCTCAGTCAGTGCCGTCAATAGCTCCACTATGCCATTATTTCAGAGAAGTGTGGTATTTCGACAACAGGACCGGATACAAGAAGAACCCAGAAACCGGAGAATTCACATTCTACAAAGAAAAGTTCAAGTCATTCTGCGACAAATACAAGAACACTGTCTTCACTGACAGCATCATACAACTTTATTGCCGGAATCTTTCTTGGTATGAATATTGGAATTTGTATTAAAATCATGACGGTTTTTGTTATATTAAATTGTAATGTAAAATTGAAATGTTCATATGAAACCAGCAACCGTAGACAACTTCGACCTGATTGCCAATTTGCTTCCCGAAAAAGCAGACAGCGACATATTTTGGGTTATCCGCATCATCAGCCGCAAGAAGGACAATCCAGATCTTTCAAAGAACAGCAAGTTCCACAAAGCATACACTGTCCAAAGCAGAGAAGAACTTTTAGACTTGTCGGAAAAAATCATTGAATGCGCTGCTCATAATAGAGCACGAGCATATTTCAACCCCAATGCGAGATCTTGGAAGAAGGTGGCACTTGCGACTCTCAAGAAAATAGCAGAATATATCGCGTCTGAAGACTACAAGGCTGTGACTGTCGCAGCAGACAGATGCTTGGATGAGGGCGCTGCTCCGGGGTACACGAAGATATGGGTGATTGACATTGATGACGAAGAACAGGAGATTGTCGCAAAACGCCGGCTTAAACACATCAAAATACCTGTGATTGCAGAGATTCCAACTGTACATGGAAAGCATCTGCTAGTCAATCCATTCAACCCAGAAGAACTCAGAAAAACATGGAATGAAGATGTAGAATTTCCAGAAATAAAGAAAAACAATCCAACTCTATTGTATTATAACAGACTATGGGATGATGAATAATTTGTGCTACACTTAAAATAAATTATATGAATATTAAAAAAATAATTATTAAAATTCACAAAATCTTGAATCCACATTCAGATGACCCCATCACGAAAGAAGAACGGAATCTGATGGTTCTTGTGAAGAAACTATTGTTGAAGCCAGATGCGGATCTGATGTTGACGCCACATATGCACAAAGCTTACATTGTTGGCGCGGACAAACAGCTGTTTGTCTGCATTGACTTCAACAACTCATTAGCTTCTGTGATAAACCACAAGTTTGGCTACAACATACCGTTTTCACAGCGAGTTTCTATGTTTCTTGACAAGCATTTTTCTGATGAGGTGGAGAAACGGCGGCAAGCGATGGAAGATGAGTTCAGGAACAATGTGCAGTTTTCACTAGCAACAATAATCAAAAACTTAGACAAATGAAACACGTTCTCATTCTTAACAGATGGCGCACGCCGGATGGCACTATTTTAGTGTCTAACTCCAGACATGATTTCGTCACTCATCACGACACACTTGTGAATGACTTGTATTTTATCGATGGCGGCAGTGACTACATCCGCACCTCAAAAAACAACATTCCGTTGGCTGACATGTGTGTCTACGCAGATGACTCGTACGAGACAGTGAGACTTCATGAACATCGTGGAGCAATGGTGTCTTTCAAAGACAGCAAAGGCGAAACGCATCATAGAATCGTGTGGGTTCCTTTGAGAGCAATGTCTGACCAGCACTTGTGCAACTGCATCATCTACAATCTGAAGAACACGAATGAGATAACCAGTTACAATGTGCACACTCACCTGTATGTCAAAGAGCTTCTATACAGAATAATGCATGACATGTTTTTAGATGAGTATGACTATACAGAAGAGTCCGTGAACACTGAGCCAAAGTATGAGACCGTAGAAATGGAATACAGGAAAACGGAAGCAGATGAAGCAGTCGTGCAAACGCTGGATGACATCAAAGAGCAGATAGAGAATGCCGGTTTGGACAAAGACGCGGTGCATTCATTTGACACATATGCTGCTCTCACAATGCTTGACAAAATGTATTCTAATTTAGAAGACACGACGGAAGAAATTTTAGTCTAAGTTGAATTTTTCTCATGTTTTTGTTATATTGATATAAATAAACAAATATCCTAAAAATAGAAAAATTATGATTCATTTAATAGTTATATTGTCCTGTATTATAGCATTCTTAATCGGGGCGTTCATTCTGTTCAAACTCTTTGGCGACAAGAGACCTCCGTTGAAAGTGGGTGATGTAGTCATTCTCTCGTACAAGCAAGAGAACCCGTATCTTGACACCGAGTTTCACTATGAGACTGTCACGGACATCAAGACAAATGACATGGGCAAAATCTATTTCAAGTCATACACGTCAGACATCAATGGAGAACGTGCGATTGAACAGCACGACTGGCTTGACAGCCACAAGACTGGCGAATGCTACACTGACAACATTTGCTGGATAATCGTCAATCATATAAAATAACAGATATGACAATCAAGAAATTTATTGAATTAGCAAGATTCAAACATGACCGGCATTATGTAGAAGTTGTGGCTGACAAATGTGACAAAATCATAGAAAGCTGCAACACAATAGATCAATGCCATAATGCTATTTCATTCGTGAACCACGCGAAAGAGATTATTTTCATCAAAGAGAAACTTGATGAATATCCGAACCTTATGCTGTGGCTTTGCAGGAAAGTGAATCGTGACGAATGTCACAGTGAATTCATTGATTATGTCAACTCGACGTTTGACAAACTCAACAAGAGAATCTTGGAAAAGATTGGTGAGCTTGGTGTTTTCCAGACGTCACAAAATCCCACAACCGATGGAGAAAAATAATTTTGACTATTCCATTGACATCGTAAACAAAATGAGAAAAATCCTGTTGCCAGACATGGTATCTCTCATAAAAAGAAAAATCGAAAAAGAGAAAAAGCTTGATATTCATGACTATTCGCAGAAGCGTCAGTTAATGACTCTAATGCTAATCAATATGCTCGACAAAAAGGTTTTTATAGACGAGTTTGCAGTAAACAGCAAGCCGTGGGCTATTCTCATATACACTGTGAATGACAACCTTATGGTGACTTTGCGTGAACTTGAGCATGACAGTGTATTCAGATACAACATAGATGAATTTGACAATGACCAGTTTAATGTCATAATCAATTATATTAACGTTATGGCTGACAATGAGTCTGACTATATAAAAAACAAACCCACAATAGAAAAATCAGTTAAAGATGAATGAGATTGAAAAAGTCTGGAAAGAATTTGGCGACAATGTGAAAAACATATCAATCGAGTTCAGTGACAGCAAATGGCGCATCGCATACAAGAATGGTAACGATGTGCTGTTTGTCGTCAAGGACGAGGACATGACAAACGGCGCCAAGAAGCTGCTTGAATGGTACAGAGACTCTCACACATTCAGAAGAGCAGCAGAGAACATGTGGCTTCTGCTTGACCACATCGCAAACGAATTTGGAATCGGCAACAATGAGATTTATGAAATCTGCGAAGAACGCTTGCAGTTCATAACAAGAAATGATGATGGCGAACTTGTGTGGGCTGCTGGATATGAAGACCGCGTGAAGCCTGAACCAAAGCAGATTTCACATGTTGAAGAACAAAAGAGAGACAACACCTCTTGGATGACTGCAACTGCAGCTTCTACTCTTGACCCCGTCAATGAAACAGTCGAAATCGTCCCTGATGGCTATCCAAACTATTTCACTGTCATCTCAAATGACTTCACGAAAACGGAATGCTTTGGATATGTCAATGGCGAACGCATGCGTGTTGTCGTCAATCACGCGGATCCAAAGAACAGTATCATTGAAGCAGCTAAACCAACAATGGAAACTAAAGAAGTCATCGGGACAACTGAGTCAAACTTCAACTCTTACTATGACGAAGCAAGTGCCGGAATACAGTCAGCAATGTTCACAATATAAAAATAACCAATCAACAAGCCAAACCTATGCCAGACCAAACCAAAGAACTTAACCCAGATGAACTACTATGTTCAAAGAACTTCAATTCAATCGTCAATGTCATCATATACCGTTTTGGGAGCTTTGACGACGACATTAAAGCAGACATACGCCAAGCATGCGCGTTAGCAGTGCTGAAAAGCATTGAAAAATACGACCCGATGAAGAACGACAAGTTCTGGGTGTATGCGATGCCAAGAATGGTCGAATATGCAAAGAATGAGCTCAATCTCCACAAGAACATAATTCATATACCATACAACCGCATCAACTCAGGTTTCAAGAATTATGAGAATGTCTCTTACACTTACAGCAAACTAACTTTTGAGAATGGGTGCGACTTGCCGTTGTTCGTTCCTGATGGTGACCAATGTGCTATAATAGACCTCTACAATGCAATCAGCTCACTTGAAGAAAACGAGCAGAATGTAGTGAAAATGCGCATTGGCATCGAAAACACAGTCAACGGGAAGAATGATTTTGCCAGCATCGGCAAGACACTCAACATGCCTATGCACAAAGCAAGGAACATATTCATCAGCTCACAGAAGAAACTAAAAGAATTCTTGCAAGAATACATCAAATGAACAAAAGCCATGTTTAGCGACAATGAACATCTAAAGAAATTTGTCAAGCCAAGTGAAGAAGAAAAAAGAAAGGCAATAGAAGAAAAAAATAAGGAAAGACTAGAACAATGGGCACGCAAGATGATGAATAACAGTTTCTATGGCGCTTATGTGCCAGACTATTCTTGCATTGTCAATATTACACCAAAACTTTGAAGATGTTTTCCGACAACGAAAATCTCAAAGACATTGTGCATGTCTCGTTTGAGAAGTTCAGACAAGACGCGCTTAAACGTGCAGAACAGCGTAATGAACACCAAAGAAAGGGACAGTTCATATACATAGACTGCATGTCTCGTTATTATGAACAACTTGTCGAACTTGAGACATGTACACCAGAATTGTTTTCGAAAGTCGATTGTTTCTACAATGACAACAACATTGACGCATTTCTGGAAGTCATATATGAAAATATAAATAAAACAACAAAGTATGACTTATGAAATGGGACTATAATCCACGCACAGGAAGAATGGAGCCTCAACGGCAGACTGGCATTGAAGTCACTGCACGCCAAGGCGGTGTGATGGTTGAGGATAATGACAAACATGTGCAGTTTCTTATCAACTATGGCACAAGTGCTATTTCGCATTGTGTTGGCTGCACTGGCAGAGACATTCATCTGTTCAACGACAATGACGCGAGAAAGATTGCTGAAAGAGTTAGGTGGATTGCGAGAGGCAAAGGGATAGATGAAATGTATTTTGACTGGAAAACTTATTCAATAAATTATAGAAATATGAGAACTAACGAAAACCACGTTTATAGAATAGATGAATTCAACAATATGAACAAGCAAGCGCTTGAAGATCTTTATCTTGGCAAGACGATAAGAATCATCAGCTTGAAAGATGAAGATTCAAGATATGCAGGCAGAGAAGGAAAAGTCGAACACATTGACGACCTTGGGCAGCTTCACGGCACTTGGGGCGGGCTTGCTGTCATCCCTGATGTTGATTCATTTGAAGTTATAGAATAATATACGAATATGAAAATACTTAAGCTAGACGAACAAGACACATTTTACCAAGTTGATGCAAGCGGGTTTGAAGGTGAAACTATCACATTTGACTTGAATGACATCCGTACACTTAAAAACGAAAATATAGAAATCTTGATTGAAGTTGACTGTAACATAATCGTCAATTATGTGTGGGATTCACACGGCAAGTGCGTGCCTTTTCCATACAATGGCAAGACGACAATGAAGCAGAACAATGTTCACGCAAAGATAACAAAAATCGAAAGAACATATGCTTATGATGACGGAGATGTGTCTGATGAAGAAAGCTGGGATCTTGAATTGAATGGCGAAAAACATCCAGGAGATGTGTACCGTTATTCATACAACGAAAAAAACAACACACTAAGAGTCAAACTTTGTGTTGGAGCTGGATAAAAATAAAACATGAATATGAAAATACTTAACTTAAACGATTTTATCAATGAAGCACATGCTGCTACAGATCCTTATGTTGATTTGCCGGAAAGAGTAAAAAAATATCACAAAAGTTTTTGGGACACAAAAGAATTCGCAAAAGAAGCTAAGGAAAAATACAAAGAATATGCGAAGACTGCTCAGCAGATAAATGGAGACAATCTTGAGATTCTTGTTGCTAGACTTAAAGAAGCAGTGACTAATGCAAACGGCAACAAAGCTTTCGTTTTGATGGCAGATGAATGCAAATTTGACAGGTATTATTTTGAAAGAGAAAGAGAACATGATTTCTTTAGCGAAGTAGAACTGGCACTTTCTTACATCAGAGCTGCATTAGAGCTTGATGATTTCTCAATGGGTGAGTTCACGCACACAAGAAAAGACAGCAAGGGCAAAAGCATAAACCTTGGACGTTGGAACGGCAACCAGTCATACACTGCTAATTTATATTACTGGATTTCTAAGATAGCTGCTGCGTACAATGTAGACATGCCGAAATTTGACAAAGACATCACTTTGCTGAGCACATCGTCAGCTGATGAAAGGTTCGATGCATGGTACAACGACAGAGTAGGTTTCCGGAAAATATCAGATCGTGCATATGACACTGCTCGTGAGAGATCACAGCAAGAATATGAGAGAGATTCAAAGAAAATAAGGAAAGCTCGTGAAGCATTCAGAAAGACAGAACTCTACAAAGACTTGAATGAAATCTTAGACATTGTCGAGAATGATTTGAAAGCAGCAGACAATGATTATATCAGATGGGCTGACAAGATGGCAGAAAAAGCAAGAAAAGATGCATATGAGAAACAGATTCAAGATGCTATAGAAAAAGTGTCAGACTATGTCAAGTCAGAAATAGAAAAAGAGCTTGATGACGACAATTTCTGCTACGGGCAGACATCTCTGTACCAGTTAGCTGCTATCGCATATGTTGAAGACGGTGACATGCCAGCAATCGTGGTGAAGTCGTCAAAAACGGGTTCTTGGATGTCTGGAATGCGTCACAGTGCTACATTTGAAGTGATAGGCAAAAACGGCAAGTCTTTCGGCGAAGTCACAATGGGAGACTATGGCATCACCGATCATGGCCGCACTGTTGATGGATTCGGCGCTTGGGACTAAACATAATGGCTTGTCATGAAAATATTGAATGCACATAGTTTCATTGCTGAACGCATGAAGTTCAGACCAGTCACGAATGTTGAATGGGATAAAATCAAAAGAGAGATAGAACATCAAACATTGCCTGATTTGCCGCTTTCATATGACAATATTCTTGTGTCCGGCAACATATTAACTATAGAAACTATCATGGATATTCATTCATTGAATTTCAGCAATGACTATATTGTTATAGAACAAAAAGACTGGTGGTACAGATTGCACAATAGCGTATTTCGTGTATTAGTAAGATACTGCGAATATAGTCCAACAAACATGTCATACTGGACTGGTTATGAACAAGCGTTTAAAGGTTCTCAGTTTCCAACAACGAATGAAAACAAATACAGAATCACAAGAATAAGAGGCACTTTGTCTAAACAAGAGCTTCATGACATAAAAAATGTTGATGATCTTAAACGGATATATGACAAGTACAATTTGACTTATGATAAATAATATATGTGAATCATGAAAATATTTGACATAGATAGTTTCATTGCTGAACGCATGAAGTTCAGACCAGTCACAAATGTAGAATGGGACAAAATCAGAAAAGAGACTCTTGTAGAGCTGCCTGTCAAATATGAAAACATATTGACACTTGGAAATGTGCTAACTATAAAGAAGACATATAAACATAAAGAACGCTCAAATGAAAATAGTGAAACTGATTATATTGTCACATTAAAAGAATATGCACCTGTTGAAATAGCAAGAGATGCCAAACAAGTGTTGGTGTCATATAGACTAAACGGAAACACTAATCAGATTACATATTGGGTTGATTTTTTTGATAACTTCAAACCAGCTTTTCCAAAACTTGATATTTTAGGTGTATGCGAGTTTGAGGTGACTAACATAAGAGGAACTTTGCCCGATTACATCTTGCGTAAGATGAAAGACATAAATTATATGAAACGCGTGTATGATGAATATCATTTGGCTTGTGACTGTTCATAACAAAGCATTTGTGTCTAAAAAATAAATGGAACATTCAAAGATGTTCCATTTTTTATTATTTTATATTGTAGAAAATTTGTTATTAGTAATATTAAAACATTTGTAAGTATGGCAAAACAATCAGGAGTCTTTACAATTAGCGATTTGAACAAAGCATTGTCGAAAAATTCGAAGTTTGGCGCATTGCTGTCCGAAGGTGGCGGCACATCTAAAATCACCGAGTACATCCCTACAGGCAACTATCTTTTGAACGCTTGCATGAGTGGAAGCTTGCTGAAAGGAATACCCAACAACAGAAGCATCTGCTTAAGCGGTGAGTCCGGTGTTGGCAAGACGTATCTTCTGCTCAACATGTGCAGGGAAGCTCAGAAACTTGGCTATTTCATTATCTATTACGACAGTGAGAATGCTGTGGACGGTGAGATTGCCACGAAATTTGGAATAGATTTGTCAATGTTCAGATACGAGCCTGTGCAGACAGTCCAGGAATTCAGAAGCAATGTGACGAACATCATAGACACATTGATTGAACAGAAGGAGCAAGGCAACGAGATTCCAAAAGTGTTCATCGCATTGGACAGTGCCGGCAACCTTGCGTCACAGAAAGAAGTCGATGACGCGAAGTCTTATTCAGACAAAGCTGACTTGAGCCGCGCGAAGATGATGAAGTCAATCTTCCGTATCATGATGTCAAAACTCGGCATCATCGGGGGAACATTCGTCTTCACAAACCATGTCTACAAGACAATGGATTTGTATGCACAAGACACTCAAAGCGGCGGAACAGGTCTGGTGTATGGCGCTTCAATCATCCTGAATATGACAAAAGCGAAGTTGAAAGAAGGCTCTGAACAGACAGGAATCGTCGTCACAGCAAAGCCGCAGAAAAACCGTTTCTGCATTCCGACACCTGTGAAATTCCATATTTCATTCCAGAAGGGAATGAACCGTTATGTGGGTCTGCAGGACTATATGAGCTGGGATGCTTGTGGCGTTGGTAGAGGAAAGTTCATCAATGCAAAAGAATATTCAAAACTTGGTGAATCTGAAAAAGAGAAATGCAGAAAGCATCCGATGAGCGATGACGTGTATTTCTTGCCAAGCGATACCGGAAGATATATCTGCACTGACCACCAGTTAGAGCCGTTCAAATGGTCAGAAGTATGTTCAAGCGGAGTGTGGACGCAAGACGCGATTGAAAGACTGGACAAGAATGTGATTGTCGGGATATTCGCCTACAATGACGCGAAGAACAATGATGACATCAAGACGATTCTTGACAATGATGAAGAATACAGCACGGATTCTATTGACGACACTGACGACATCATAAAACACCAGTTAGATGATTAACGAAGACTTAGTCCCATTGAAATACATAACTGGGTCTTACCGGTATGAAAAACGATATCCCACGGCAGAAGACTTGTTGTGGGATATTGTTAGTATTGAGAAAAAGTCAGTTACTGTAGAATACATAGACTGGATTGAGCCCGAGACGAGAGACCAGTTGCTTGAAGAACTTGTTGAGAGCAAGAACATAAAAATAAACAACGGAAAAATAACGATATTAAAGACAGACTGGGATGGATAAAGTCACAAACAACGAGCAAGTAGTGTTCAAGTATGTTCTTGACCACCCGATATATTACAAATACATAGACAAGTCGTTTTTCAAAAACAAAAGTCTTAGTGCATTGATACTCATTTCAAAAAGATTCTATGACCGCTACAAGGAGATTCCTTCTGAGCGGCAGATGCTTGCGCTTATACATGATAGTTCTAAGATAGACATTGACCCCGAATTCATAAGTCTTGTCTATTCTATCGACACAGAATCATATGACCAAGAATGGCTCAAGGGGACGACTGAAGCTTGGATAAAGTGGAAGCATCTGAACAAGCAGTTAGTCGACAGTATTGAGATTGCTAAAATGACAGATGTCAACATAGACAATGTCGATGAAGTCGTGCAGAAAATCGTGGACACGATTGATGTATCCAATGAGGTGAACTTCACGTTTGATGAGGGACTTGACTTTTTCAATGCTGACAGCCACTACCAAGACACATCTAAAAAGATACCTTCTGGTTATAAATATATTGATATGATCACAGGAGGCTATGACGAGAAGACTCTCGTGTGTTATATCGGACAGTCTAACATTGGAAAATGCGTATGCGGAGACAGCAGGATAAGAGTAAGGAACAAGAACACCGGTGAAATCGTCGAGATGGAAATCGGTGATTTTTATAAAATGATAGCAAACAGAAAGTGATTATGGCTGAACGGATAGATGTAGGCAAACTACGTGGAGCTTATTACAACAACAGCAAAGACTCATATTCAGACAGCACATCGCTGTCTAACATGAAGCAGAGTTTGTCTTTAGAGAATGACGCACTGCTCGTCAATGGCCCTGATGCGTCGTTCAATGATGTGGAGACTATGATCGTCGAACACATAAAAACTATGCCGGTCGCAGACTACAATGACATCTCCAACAAAGACAGCAAGACGCTTGCTGACATTGAAGCTTACACTAATCTCATAAACGTGATTGCGATGTTCAACGACATCGCTTCTTTGTCTACAATAATACTCATATACTGTGACTATTTCAATCTGAAATACCATAAAGTGATAATGGAACTTCCGAATGGCTTGAAGCTTAAACTATATGATGAGCTGAAGATGCACACACGTGATCATTCGATACTAGAAAGCTTGTTCGGGTTTGAAAGTGGCAGTCACGTAAAAAGACTTTTCTAATGGCAAAAATCTGGATAATTTCTGACACTCATTTTGGAGTGAAAAACAACTCGAAGAGATGGGAGGACCTGATGCAGGGATGGATGGACAAGTTCTTTTTCCCATTGTTAGACAATGAAGTTGAAGACGGCGATGTGTTCGTCCATTGCGGCGACATTTTCGACAACAGGCAGAGTGTCGGACTTTCTACGATGAACATCTGCATAGGCTTCTTTGAAAGACTTTCAAAATATTTCAAAGAAATGTATCTGCTTTGTGGCAATCACGACGCTTACTACACGACGAAGAATGACATCACTTCGCTTGAATGCTTGAAACATATTCCAGGCGTGAATGTGATAAAGACCCCGTTAGTGAAGACTGTTCTCGGGAAGACTATGTGTTTCATCCCGTGGACAGAAGACACCCGTGTGTTCGAGAAAATAGCTGGCATAGACACGAAACCGGATGTGCTGTTCTGCCATGCTGAGTTCAACGGATGCATAATGAATTCTTATGGCAGCAAGTCAGAAAACGAGCTTGGCGTCCCAGATGTCTCTAAAATCTATTCTGGACATATACACCACAAGCACAAGCACTGCAATGCGACATATGTCGGATCACCATATCAGTTGACTCAGAATGACAGGAACAACAACAAATGCGTGTGGACATTCGATCCGGAAACATTAGAAGAACATGTGTATTTCAACACATATTCTCCGGAATTCATAAGAGTGAAATATGAAAGTATAAGTGACATGACATTCGGCGAGTTCAAGAAAATGTGCGAGAACCGTTTTGTCGAAATCGAAACAGACTACAAGCTAATGTCAAAGTGCAGATTCCAGAAACTGATTTCTCTGGTGAATGACAACTATGACATAAAAGACTTGTCTTTCTATCCGACGAAGAAAGATGAGAATGAAAACCAAGATATAAATATTTCTGATTGCATGTCTATCACTGAAATGCTAGACAAATACATTGATGAAATGGTTGTTTGCGATCCAGCAACGAAAAAGTCTGTAAGAACAATTGCAAAAAAACTTATACATGAATAAGAGACAAAACCGCGAAGAAATCGAGTCAGCGTTAGAAATCATTGCCAAAACCGGCGAGCATGTGGTTCATGACGCAGACGAGAACGCACAGATCGGATGGTGTGAGCTGAATATCGGCGACACAGTGTATTTCAAGACATTTGATGACGTCAATGATGTGCTCACTGTTTCAAAGGGCGAAATAATCGAAATCATTTCATCAGAAAAGAAAGTGATGAACAAGCCAGACAACAACATGAAGACAGATGGCTGGCACAGAGAACGGACAATCACATACCGCGTCAGATGGAACGGGATGACTGCAGCCATAGATTCGAGATATGTGTTCACAGACAAACTTGACGCGACACTTGCAGCAATCTGCGAAACAGCAAAAACTTATTTCACAGTATAATAATACATTTTTTTGTTATATTAAACTATAACCAAATGAATTGTATTATGACTAGCAAAAACGAGCACATTGTATTTTTCGACATCGAAACCACCGGTGTAGACATCAACGAAGACCGCATTATCCAGATTGGACTTGTCAAGACAGACCAGCAACTCAATGTCATCGACTCCATCGAGCAGAAAATCAATCCTGATGGAGTGAAGTCCCGTCCCGAAGCTTTAGAGAAACACAAGATCACTGATGAAGAGCTGCTCCAGTATCCAAAATTTGGAGAGGTTGTTGACCAGATTCTTGACTTCATGGAAGGGTGTGATCTTGGCGGCCACAACATCGTGAAGTTCGACATTCCGTTCTTCATGAAAGAATGCGAGCGTCACAACAAGTATTTCACCATTGAGAAACGCAGACTCATCGACACGAAACTTCTTGACAACCACTACAATTTCCGCACGCTTGGCAGCATTCACCAAGAATACTGTCCTGACAGTGAGCTTGGATGCGATGAGCACGATGCTCTGTGCGACACTCACATGTCAATTGAAGTCTACAAGGCGATGCTAGAAAAACACCAGCCTGATGCTGCTGAAGTCGATGAAGTCGTCGGGAACAACAGACGAATTGATGTCGCTGGATTCTTCGTCCTTGGCGAGACTGGTGCCGTAGAAATGGGCAAGGGAAAATACGCAGGCAAGTCAGTCGTGATGGTTGACCCGTCTTACTTTGAATGGATGATGAAGCAAGACTTTCCAAAAGAGACAATCAATCTTGCTTCTCGGTGCTTGGCTTTCCGCCGTCGCCAGATTTGATGAACTCTTCAAAAGACATGATGGCATGCCCAGGCATCTGCTTGTAAACCCGGGTTTTCTTTCTCTTTGGTCTGGCAATCACATCGCCAGAACCCGGGTTCCCGTTTTCAGGAAACTTTATCGGTCCCATAGAACCGGCAGGAACATTCGGATTTAAAGTCTCACACATTTTTGTTATATTAAATTATAATAATATATTTATCATGGACAAGAATTTGTTTTACTGTAATTATGAAACTTGCATGTTGTTGAAGCAAAAAGGCTTCAATGAAATGTGTGAAGTTTTTTATGGCGATGCATTTCTCTACAAGGGTGAATACATCATCCCAAATCACGTATATGTCTACCGTGTCGAAGGAAAGACGGTTGATGTGGAACATGGTGGATGGCTGTACCATATGACCAACAAGAATTACGATGGGTATATGGACGATGATTCTTGCTCTGTCGTGTCACATCCTGTCGCAGTCAAATGGCTGTTTGAGAAAACGGGAATGTTCATATCAGTGAAGCCCTATGTGACGGCGGAAGGATTTTTCTATTCATGTGATCTGCTTGAATTGAGAAAACTGCAGGATGACATGGGAGTCTACTCTGTGTTGAAGAAAGCTGGTTTTGAGAAACCAGAAGATGCTTATGAATATGGCATAAAAGAAACATTGAAGTTAATGAAACAAAGTTAGTCAAACAATTATTATAGAAGATTTATTATGGAAACTGTTGATGAAACATTTAAACACTGTGATGATTTAATCAAAAACAGCCAAGAAACATTGAAGGAAATGAAAGAGATGGAAAATAACATCAATTTCCTCATCAATGAATACAAGACGAATCCAGGTTATTTTAAAGATGATGATGGCCCTGTAACGATTGAAGATGTCATCAAGACAACCTTCAATTTTGCGTGGGCTTCTCAGAAACTTTATGACTTTAACAAAAACAGAAACCATGAGTGATTACGTAAGAAACAAAGCGGTAATGTATCCGATTGATGAAAAGCTTGCCAATGATACATTATACAATGAAATTGAAGAACCGTTCTTCATCGAATGCTTTGACGACGGAAATAAAATAACTTATTATTTGTGTTATGAGCTTTATCACACTTACGGTGAAGAATCTGGTGATTTCGGTAGAAGTAGAGTCTTGACCGAAACCGAACAGGAAAAATACAGCAAGCTGTTTTCTGACTACTTGAATATTACAGACACAAAACTGTTCAAGTATGTAGACTATTGCTATTACAATGCTTGTGAATGCAATGACTACTATCTGGATCATGATGACTTTTATGATGAAATTTGATTATGAGTAAAACAAAGCACATGCGGATAACGCCGCGGATAGCGAAGCTCAAGAAACAATATGACAATATCAGCCGGCAAGTTGAAGGAATCATTGTTGTAAGCGAATACGACAGATTATTTTATGGATTGCTTGACGAAAAACGGCGGATCATACGCGACAGGATGAATGCGCTTATAGGGTCGGACTATTATGATTTCAAGAAAAAAATAATTGTTATTTATTAAATACAAGAATATGAAAAGACAGATAAGGCTTGGCACGTTTGAGACGAATTCCAGTTCGACGCACACTATCGCGATAGCGAAACATCTGACGAACGACAATATTGACCGGCGTATCGGCAAATACGATTTGTACGACGAATGGGAAGAAGGCGAATTCGAATTCGGCAGGCAGCCGAAAATCGAGAATTCGGCGGGAAAACGTATCGCCTACGCTGTTCTCGTGTTTCTCAATTATCCTAATGAAATTGTTCCCGTCGAAAAACGACGGGAGTTTTACGGAAAAATATACAATATAATCGACCATAATCTGCCGGACAAACCGGAATCCGTTTACGATACTCCGAAAGAGACCGTTATCGCCGGTGTCATGAAACTTATACAATTCTGTGAATGGGCAAGCTATTGCTGGCTCAACGAATGGACTCCGACATACACAGCGGAAAACGAGATTATAAACCATGAGCATTACGCATATGTCGACCATTGCGAAAGCGCGAGAAAATTTTATGAAAAAATAACCACGGACGATTCCGCCCTTGAACGGTTCATAATGGCGAAGAACAGTTTCGCATACGCCGGAGGAGACGAATGGAACGGTTATTATATGCCAAGAGTCGGTTTTGAATATGATTACGATGACGACAAGGAGTTTTTCAAAGCGGCGAAATCTATGGCGAAAAAACTCGATGTCGAGCTTTTTTTCAAAGGAAATTGATAATTTATTACTTTAAAAACTTAATAATATGAAAAGACAAATTAGAATGGGTGTGTTCGAGACTAATTCCAGTTCGACACACAGCTTAGCGCTCTTCAACAAAGAGGAGTATGAGAAATTCAAAAACAACGAGACATTGCTTAAGTATGATCTCCAGACTATCTTGACTGAAGAAGAGTGCAATGCTTTGAAGACAGATGAATACGAGAAGTTCATCCAGCAGAATGATCTTGAAGATGACATGTCAGCTCTTGCAGAATTCGTTGATGACTACTACAGCTATGATTCAATGAATGAATATGAGATCCTTGAGGAAGAAGTCCCCGGAACAGATTATGTCGCAGTGTCGTTTTTCTCTTATGAAGGCTAGTCATGGCAGTTGCTGAATTGAGGTTTTCAAAAGAAGTCGCAAAACTTCTTTTTGAAAAGTACAAATACCAGACAATTGTGTTTGGAAAGATAAAGCAGCTTCTGGGCTGTGACAATGACTATGCGAACGATGTCATGGAAGGGAGAGCAGACTTGACTATCAGTGAAGTGTCAGGACTGCTTGGGAAGGAAGAATTCATAAGAATCGTCAAACAATTAAATGAAGAAAAATGGAACTCACGAAACATGAAGTAAGAGAAATCATACAGAAACCCGGAATCGACGGGATGATCGAACACATTGACTATTGTGCTGGAGTCTGCTACAACAGGCATGGGCTCAGCAAAGACTCATACAGATTTGTCAGGAGCTTGTATGACAAAAGGCATATGCGGCCGTTAGAGTTTGGCACAGCGAATCTGGCGATACCGTTCATCGATTTCATCAATGACACCACAGGAAAACTGTACAGCATTCTTGACTCGCCATACACGAAAAGCTTCTATGACAATAACGACAAGATGCGGTACATCACGACTAACTTCAGAGGCATCTGTGAAGTGTTTGGCAGCTTTGATGACGCTTTAGACTTTGTAAGGAACTATCATTCAGAGCAATCATATTTTGTCAGACGGACAGCCGCTTGGAAATGCGCGAGAGTAATCGCTGATGAGTTCCGCACGCACGTCACTCTGTCATCACTTATGAAAAGCACAAGATATGTGAATGAGATGAAGAACGGGATGTCATTCACGATTCCGTATTGGTTTGAATATAATGAGAATGGAGAATATCCTGAAGACAGCAAAGAGTGGCTTTTCTGCAGCCAGTGCGAAGACACTGAAATCCGGTACAACAGATGCATCAATGAGTTTAACATGAAACCACAAGAAGCTAGAGACTTCCTTCCACTCGGACTTGAGACTGAACTGTACCAGTGCGGGTTCATTGGAATCGATGGAACCGGATGGAACAGGTTCTTCGAAATGAGGATAGATCCGGCAGCGCATCCTGATGCACAAGTGCTTGCTACAGAACTGAAAGCTATCTTTGAGAAATCTCCAATGTAAAACCTGCTCATTCTTTTGTTATATACAATAAAATGAACAATGATGGAAAAGAAGAAAGTGTATCTTGCCTCATCGATGGAACCGCAGTTCCGAGAAAGCATCAAGTATGCTGCTGAGATTCTGCGCCACACTTTTGAAGATGTGTATGTGCCAATGGAACATACTATCACAAATGCCTGGGACTACCCGAACAATGAATGGGGACTTATGGTGTTTGAAGATGATATGCATGCAATCAACAGATCAGACTATGTCATTGTTCTGAACTATGGCAGGAAGAACACGACTGCAGGCTGTGCTTGGGAAGCAGGATACGCTTTTGCTCTTGGAAAGAAAGTGTTCATTGTTGATGTCTATGATCCGAAACGGCCGGACATAAAAACGAAAAGTGATGAGACAAGGGAATACTTCAAAGACAAGTTCATCACTTCACTTATGATTGAGAATGGTAGATACGCTACAATCAATGGACTTTATGGACTTGAATGTTATGACTGGAAAAACTTGCCGCGAGAAAGGACATTATATGAACAGAAATAAGCTGGATATATAATTTATTGTCTATTACTGAAAAGTTTGCTAGAAGTCATTAGATGAACATTAGAAGCTAAATATAGAATATGGATAAATCAATTGTTTTCAAGAAAGATTTCGTGAGTCCGAAGACTGGCGAGACGATTGACATGATAAAGATACGAGACCGGATTGACTTTGTCCGCGGCAGTGTCTACAATGTGAATGCTTGCTTTGGGGCATTGCTTGACAACCTCAACTTCATCTACACGTTTGACGTCCCGACACAAGCGACAGACGGCACGCGCCTGTTCATAAATCCAGAATGGACAAACAAGTTGTCTGATGGCGAAATCAGGTTTGTTCTCATTCATGAGCTGATGCATTGTGTGTTTGACCACATGAACAGATCTAAAGGGCATAGCATGATGCTGTCTAACGTAGCTGCTGACTTTGAAGCAAACGGCGCATGCTTCATCGACAATTTCGTGACTAAATGGCAGATGGAGCATCTTGGATCTTATTTCAGCGACAAGTATGCGTCATATGGTGATTTGTGGAGCTATGAGATGATTTACAAAGACTTGCTTGACAGCGGATTCATTCCAAACGCGCCAGAACTTGACATCATCTGGCCCAAGACAGAAAAGCCAAAGGGCGACCCGAAGATTGAGCACACGACTGATGAATGGAAACGCGGACACAGCGATGCTATACATGAATGCAACAAGACACTCAATGATGAATATTCTAAAATCACTAAAAAAGTTGGCGAACGCTACAAACCCGATGAGATAAAGAGAGCTCTCGAGAACTCTATCATACGGATAAAGCCGCTGCATGGAAACTATCCAGACAACCCATTCAGAATGAATCATATACCCGAGTATGAGAAATTCATAAAGCCCGAGTTCATAACATATGAGCAAGGCTGGGACAGTGCAATTGCTGAAAGCATGAAGTCTATATTGTATGTGATTGGACTGATAGACAAACAGGGTGCTTCAGGCGGACTTTCTGGAATGAACTCAGACGGTTCTTTTCCTGCTACTGACCCTGCTGAAGAAGCATTGAACATACCAAGGCCGCCGATGCCAAATGTGATTGTCGTTTTGAGCAAAGAAGACGTCATAAGCCAGCAAGAAGGCGCTAACATGGCACGTGAAGCTGGCTATTCTGGCGAGTTCATAAAAGAGGAGCAGCTGAATGACATTGCGCAGAAATGGAAAGAGCAAGTCCAGCAGCAAGCTGGAAAAGAGGGCTCGTCATTGTTGACAAGACATCTGTTAGAAACACAAGCGTCGGGATACAACTGGACATATGAGTTGAGGAAAATGATGAACAACTCGCTGAACAACTCTAAAAAATACACCACTGAATGGGGTGAGAAACGCGGACTTGCTAGAGACACGATGACACTGAGACACAAGAACTCACGCAATTCAGTCAAAGACATCGTGTTTTTAGTAGACTGCTCAGGCAGTGTTTCGGACAAGACTCTGTCACACATATTGAGCGAATGCTATTCTATTTCTAAAAAATGCAATGTCAAGAACATCACATACGCTTACTTCACGACAAAAGTAGAACTTGTCGAAACTAATTCTCGCAGAATCACGAACAGTGTCAAAGAGACTGCTTTGATGAAGCTTAAGGAAGACCGCAAAGCAAGAGGCGGGCATATAACGGGCGGCACAGATTTCATGAACGCATTGAAATGGGTAGATGAGGTTGGCGGCGCGAGATGCGTGATAGTCGTGACTGACGGCTATGACACTCCCGTGAGCAAGCCGTCATATGTAGACAATTTGATCTGGTGCATTTATGACAACAAAAATTTCAAAGCTGCAGACTCATCAAGAGTCGTGTATATCGACACGAGCAAAATGAAGTGAAGTCCAGAAGACATACTTAAAATGCACCAGATTTCATGATAATTTCTGGTGCATTTGTGTGTATCTTTATGAAGATATGATTCTGTTTGCATGTTCTCGTTAGCTGCACTTTGCTTTGTCGCAAGTGTAGCCCTGGCTTTCTAACTGCCTGATGAAATTTTCTCTCGCCGATAAAGTGGGGAAGCCTTTTGAATGTTCTCCACTTTCATCAGAATATCTCACCCACCATTTCGCTACATATTTGCTGCTGCCTGTGAATGTGTAATATGTTTTCGGCACATTGTTTTTGTGTGTGTCTTCTGCTCGGACAGCAGTTTCTTCTGCTTGCTTCCATTCTGCATTCGTGACAGGTCTGATTTTCATTCGTTCAGAAATGAATTGATTTGTGTCTAATATTTTCATAGTTTTATTTGTCTATTGTTCCGTTACTAACAGTATAATTTACTTTAGCAGTTCCGTGCACTTCAGCATCGCCATACACGCAAGCAAAACTATATACCTGAGCATTGCCATGCACTTGAGCATTGACATACACTTTAGCACTGCCATACACTTGAGCATTGCCATATATTTTAGCATTGTCATACACGGAAACATTATTAAATATTTTAGCGTTGTCGTATATTTTAGCATTTCCGCGCACTAAAGCATTATGATGTATTTCAGCGCTTCCATACACTTGAGCATTTTCATACACCCAAGCATTTCCACTCACCCAGCAGTCTCCTTTCTGGTCTAGATTGTCATATGACTCAATCCAGCCGCCTAAGTCTCCTTTTTTGACTCCTTTAGATGGAATGTCTTTCAATGCTTTGATGCGATGCAAAGTATGTCCACTATTTGTTTTGTCCGTTTCATCAGTGAGTTCATATTTGTCGGCATTCATGTCTTGCTGGATCTTGTCCAGTTCTGCATTAGTCACAGGCCTGATCTTCATTCGTTCAGAAACAAACTGATTAGTGTCTAATACTTTCATGTTAATTTATTTTTTTATAGTCTTTCGGAACTGCAAAGTTGAAATAGTTCCTTATGTACTTCACATTGTCTACCATATGAACCATTATGTCGTTCAGTGTGTCTAGAAATCCTGAAAGTTTTTTGTTAGCATACAGATATGGCGACACACTGTTCTTTATAAGTGTTTTGCTGTAGTCATACCCCGTGTACTGGATTCTCCAGTCATCTTCAACGATCTGGTCTTTCGGGAAGACAAAGCCTTTGTACTTGTTTATGTTGATTTTTTCTTGCATGTCAAAACATTTCGGATTTTTATTATTTATAATAAAACAGTTAATTATGAAACGCACGAGTTTTCTAGTATCAGGCGAAACGGATGAAGCTGAGCAGATTGTTTCGGCGTATTTGCCATCATTCGCCAGAGACATGATAGAAATAGAACAGGCAGACAGTTCATTTACTGGCATTGTGTGCACTGTGTATGTGAAGTATGATGACACTGATGTGTCACTGATGAGAGAGCTTGAGAACTGTTTCATGCATGTGTTCATGTTAGATGACTACATTGATGCGTGGAACATGATACAAGAATATACTGAAATATAAAATAATCAAAAATGGAATTTTTAGAATTTAAACTCAACGGTCAGATAACACTGATTGCGAAAGACGCTATCAGGCTGGTGTCAGTCATGCCAACAGACGACAACGAAAATTCAAAGTGCATGATTGTAATTGGAAACGAAACTGTCGATTTTGTAGGCACGACAGACGAAGTCATGGAATTCTACAACAATTTTCACAACATACTCGAGACAACTTGCAAAATCACACAGATTGAAAAAGAACAGAAACCTGCGTACAGGAACGGACTTCCGGATCTCGACAAATGTGTGCTTATTGTAGAAGAAAATCACGACGACATAAGAAATTCGTAAGCATCTGATGAAGTTTTATAAATACACTATGGTATAATTCTGTAGTATTAACTTTAAAACTTTATCAAATGGCAAAAAGCAGAAAGAAGAAAACTTCTTCTACTCGAATCTTCTTTACAAGTGATTTGTGGCTTGGAAGAAACAACATAATCGATATCTACAAACGTCCGTTCTCATCAGTTGAAGAGATGAACGGCACAATCATCGAAAGATGGAACACTACTGTCGGTAACGATGACATCGTCTTCGTACTTGGCAATTGCGTCTATGATGGCACACGTGCACAGAACACATTGGCTGACTTGCGCGGGACTAAGGTGATGATGCTGTCAGAATCAGACAAGAACATCCTCCGCGTAGATGATGTTTATCTTGATGAGATGACATTGCTTAGCGAAATATACAAGGCGCATTTCTTGGATGACAAGCAAGAATCTATGCTGTATGACACATTCGGGCTTCTCACATCTGAAGAAATCCTGAACTCAATCGCAAGCATAACGGAGACATTTCATCCCGATGTCATACTTCTGAAAGACTCAATTATAGATTTAGCAAGGTACGGGATAACATTGTCGCTTTATCCATTGTTAGAATGGAATGGCAAGAAAAGTGGCACGATGAATCTGCATGGTGGCACGATGGAATCTTCTAAAGACTTGAACGCCGACAACCGCATAAGTGTGAGAACAGATTTCTGGGGGTTCAGGCCGATTGAGCTTTCTGAAATCCAGACAATAGCAAAACAGTTAAAACAATAATATATGTTTATAAAAAATATAATAAAAGAATTTCGTACATGGAAAACCGTAAAGCATGTAGTCAAAAGCAACAAGAACAGTTTTTACGCACTTGGTTTTGACTATGACTGGCTTGGAAGGCTTTACACGGTGGTAAACATACCAGACGAGATTGTGAACATTCCCGTGAAGACACGCAAAGACTCTGTCGTGCAGAACATGATGATTGAAAACTACATAAAAGACAGTCTTTCTGATGTGTCTGAACTTCTCACTGAACTCCGTCTTTCTGACTTGATTATTTATCCCACTACATTCGAGCGGTTTGAGAACACTGACTCTATCCTGATAGTGCTTGCGCCAGAAAGAAGATACACAAAATGGTGGAAACTTTTGTTATATTCAATTATTACAGCAGGAATTGGCATAGGCATATTTTTCTTAATCAACTATATAGTGAAATAAATGGCAACAAACGAAAGTCTATCACATACCGAAACAATTGACAACAAGCGGTATTACCACATACAAGACAATGAGGGCAAGCATCATCTTCTGCCAAGTGTCACGACAGTCCTTGGCGCAATGGGAGACAAGTCATCACTTGAAAACTGGAGAAAGAAGATTGGTGAAGAAGAAGCTGACCGCATAAGCAAGTTCGCGGCGAACCGTGGCACTTGCATGCACCAGAAACTAGAATACTGGTTCACTTCAGACATTGAAGACAAAAAAGAACGCCTTAGATCTGTCAATGAGAAAATGGAGACGTTCATTTCAGAAAACGGGTACACCCAAGAAGAACTCAAGGTCGGCAATTCACTGTTCAATTCACTCTATATCTGCGGGTTTTTTGAGAAAGTAGATTCCATCATTGAGATGGAGAACACTTTGTGGTCATTGGCAAATGGCGGCTATGCTGGTCGAGTCGACTGCATATACAAAGACAAGTACGGCAAGAAAGTGCTGCTTGACTTCAAGACTTCAAAGAGAAAGAAGAAAGCAGACTGGCTCACTAGCTATTACATGCAGTTAGCAGCATATTATTTCGCATACTATGAAATGCACGGGATCGCGCTTGACAGAGCAGAGTTGTGGATTGCTGTCGAGAATGACACGCCACAACTTGTCGAGATTTCTGTAGATGAACTGAAAATATGGATAAAGTATTTTCTTGACTTTGTGAAAAAATATCACCAGCAGTATGATCATTTAATTTCCGGTAAAAATGAAGACTGATAGCAACGGCAATAAATTGCATGAACAGCAAGATGTCTACAGATATGGCTCTTACAATTTGCCTGAGGTAGGATGGAAAACAGAAAACTTTGATGAATATGTGTACCTGCAATGCACAATATCATCTTTTTTAGTTGGCGGCTGCAAAGTGAACATCCCAAATTTGACACCTGCAGAAAAAGACTATTATAATCGCATACATATAGACTTCATATTAGATATCATTGAAGAGAATGGCGAGGCCAAAAGACTGCTGATTGACGCAAAGAGAGTGTATTACGACAAAGAACGTCCTTATTTGACTTTAAGCATGTCAGCTTACAATGCGACGAAAGATGTCTATTTGCTAATAAACAATGAACATGTATATGACACGAGCAAAGGCTGGTACCATTTCAAGAACTCTCGTCTTCTTATGTACAATCTTGCTAAAATAAGAGAAGCTGGCATAGCTGATGAACTTACAGGAAAAGACGGGAACAAATATATAAGAATATACATTGACTTGCTGGCCCAGCAAGTCACTCCATACCATACTGTGTTTTACGGGTATGATGGAAGCAACTGTTATAGCAATCCGCTTGAAGAATTCGGATTCTTGCACACGACAAATGAAGTCTGCGCACTTAATAGATGTCTTGACAAAATGGCGAAAGACTTGAACAAGCAAGACAGGAAACGCTCGCCAAAAGAAAAAAGAGATTCGACACTTGCATATGCTAACAGTTTCTGCACACATATAGAGACCATAGGCGCTAACATCGGTATAAATACAGTGAAGCTCAATTCTATTATGAGAATGTGCAGACTGAAAATATAACAAACGCATGATAGCATTACCAATAATCTCTATTGTTCTCTGCTTTGCTTATGTGATATACATAGTGTTCAAATTCGGGGTTCCGACATCAATTTCAGAAACCTATTATCTGCTTCCAAACAAATGGGACTGGATGTTCAGCGCATGGTGTGTCCTCACAGCAATCCCGTTTGGACTGTGGTGGTTCACCGTTTCTCCCTCAAACATCTCTTGGATTCCCATTGTCGTCATGATTGGAATGTCGATGATTGGCGTCAGCTGCAGATACAAGTCAGGCCCGAAGAAAGATGATGACTATGTGCCTGCTATAACTATGGATGACATGAAAAGCAAAGCAGTCCCGCATAAGTCATTCAAAGAATTCATGAGAGACATGATAGAAAGTTTCAAGCCGAAGAATTTCTTGAAATATGGCTGGACAAAACCCATTCATTATATGTGCTCTCTAATCGTCATAGTCTTGACCAGCGTGTGGGTTGGCATTGTCAATCCGATAGGAATCGCAAGTATGGTGATGTCATATGCAGCTTTCATCTTGATAGGAGTGAACACGCCTGCAGTATACAACAAAGACTATTCAGTCGATGTAGACAACAAAGCATGGATCTTCTTCATGGAAATCATATGTTTCTTGCAGTTGTTCATTTTTGTGTGGAGCGTAGTATAATAAAATGCAGTCATGAAATACATATATGATTTCGCGGTATTCGAGAAAAAGTTCAGCACGAACATAAAAAATGAGTTGCAAGACCATTTCTGCGAGTTCTATTACAGAAAACTGGATGGAGAGAAACGTCATGCTTACGGCACATTGAAAGAAGACTTCATCAAGCATTACTGGGAGCCTTCTGACAATGAAGACGCAAACAAGCCAAGCGATGAGTATGTAGTGTACTGGGACATTGAAAGAAAGAACTTCAGGCAGTTCTCGCCTGACGCATTCATTGAACTTGTGAAAACATACGACACATTAGAAGACTTCATAAAAGACAACCACAAATTAGAGCCAAAAGTCAGAAAAGCACTTAAACATTAGAAAACAAATGAAAATATTAAGCATGCATAATTTTGTTTCTGAACGAATGAAGTTCAAGCCTGTCACAAATGCAGAAATGGAACATATTAAAAAAGAAATAGAAACAAACAAGCCTTGTCCCGTTTCACTGTCATCAATGAAAAGCATTGATGACATGCAGCCAGGCTGGATAATCTTCATAACAGATCATCATGCAAATGTAAAACAAAGTCTGCCGAGAATCGCTGTTCCAAATAAATATGTAGAAAATATATTTGGCTATGCCGTAGAGTATCCATACATTTTTGCAAGAACTATTTTTTCTTCCATTTCTTCTAATAAAACTGTTGTGTATATACAATCAAGTGTGTTTCATGACAATTTTCCATATTCCACCACCAATCGGTATTATATTGACCGAATCTATAGATGGCATGTGCCGAATTTACAGAGCATCTGTAAAAGCAAAAATGATTTTATAGACTGGTATGACAGCATAGATTTTGATGATTTGCTGAAATGACATTATGATATATATTTGTACTGAAATCACTCCTAGCTATAGTCTTGACTATGAGCACATTACAATAGACAACAACCTCTGCAGTTTTTCAGAACAATACCGGCATCTGAGAGGAATATGGCAGATATACAATTATATCGACATTCCTGACGAAGTCGGAATATTCCAGAAAAGAAGAAGACTTCCCGTAAACACTATACCAGAAAACTTTGATGCTGTGGCTCCACGCTGTATCTGGCCATGTGAAGTGCGACAGCAGTACATTGACTGCGGGCCATGCAGCCACGGATCTCATGCAGAACGAGACATTGATTTAGTAGAACACATCATAGCTGAACAGTCGTTTAGCGACTATATAAGAATTCCGGACAACAATGAATGCTACTGGCACAACATGTTCATAATGAAAAGAGACGATTTCACAAGATACTGTGATTTCATGTTCAGCGTGCTGTTTGAGAAAGACAGGTATGCTGGCCCGCAAAGCAACTGTTTTCTGGCAGAGAGAATAGGATCTTGGTGGATATGGAAAAACTTTGCCAAAGACAGAATATTTTCCTGCGAAGTAGAAGAATTCCCTGACATCACTCGATGATGAACATGTTCCTTGCAGTGCTGTATGTGTTGCCATTTGTGTCATTCAAAGTAAGTGACACCTCCCAGCATCCTTTCTCTTTGAACAGTCTGTGATAATGCTTGTTCGTTGATGTGAATGTAGTACCAGTGTTGAGATTAGTAAGTTTCCATACAGGGTTTTTCTTTCCCCATATCCTGCAGTTTGTGTAGTTGAAGTTTATGTCCGTGTATGCCGGTATTCTCGTCACATTGTTGATGCACACGCAGTCATTCCAGTTCGGATTGCATTCGACTGAATTTGTGGAGAACCTCAACTGGTAATTGTCCGGATCTCTATGAATGTTTAGAATGTTGTCCTGGCCAACATTAGCAAGATACTGTGTAGAAACGACGCCAATGTATTTCATGTCTCCTGTCTTGCCGCTGTTTTTAGAGACGCCGATTATTCTGAACCCGTCGGGGATTTCTAGTTCGTATGGAGAAGCAGCATGACTTGAGTCATAGTCCCATATGTAAGAATAATGGAACTGGCTTATCACTGGATTAGTAGACTCATTCAGCTGTCTGACTACTTCTGCCATGTAGTTGAGGTTTCCAGAATAAGAAACAGGAAATCTGAAAGCAGCATACTGGTTGTTGTCATTGACAAGTTCCAGCCATTTGCCGCCAAGTGAGTCACTGACACCAGCATCAACTGCTTCCGGAGAATCAATCGGGTTTCCACTTGTGTCAAAGCATCCGAGTTCAAAATAACACGGGATGTCACCAGTGATGCACATCGCGTTCCACCATAGATGATCCATGTCTTGCCAAGCTACATCAAGGTTGTTCCAGATATATGCCCCGCGGTTGTCTTCAAGAACACTCGGACCATCATTCGCAAAATTGTAGATGAGCATGCTTTCATCCAAATCAGTTGTCCCCTCGTATTCGCCAAGGAATGACGCACGATCCATAGCAGTGTATGTTGCAGAACGCAAGTCATTCCAAGTCATGTTGTTCGTGAACGGGAAACTCCAAGTGCAGCTCAAAGAATCCCAAGGACGCTCAGTCGTCCAGTCAAGTGTCTTCGTTCTCATTCTGCACCAGCCAGTGAATTCTACTTCTTTTGGGCAGACTGTTATCGCAGCTTCTTTCTTTATGACACTCACATTGTTGTTCCAGTCATACAAGTTCATCGTCACGTCATAGTCGCCTACATATGGCAGGACGACGCCGACATCAGCATAGCCTGAAGACACAAGTCCGCATATCGTCACATCAAAACCAGGATTGATGTCCGCGTCTTTATGCAGCACCCATTCTACTCGAGATATATTTGAAGCATACATGTTGAGATAGTTCCAAGTGATGTCATGCACATAGTCCCAAGTGTATATGAAATCATTCCACACAACGTCATTCTCATCAACTTTAAGTTCTACAAGTGCTCCGACAGGAATGTTCTCGTTGTCGGGAAGACATGTGTTGCTGTCAGTCTCGAAATCATTGGCTTGCAGAGCAGTGTTCACCAGATTTGGATAATAGTCACTGAACTCAGCAAGATAATAATTCCCGTAGTTAGAATCATTTGCTAAAACATAATATATCCAAGGAGTGCTGTCATCTAATGTAGTGCCTGAAACGCCAAACAAGTTGTTGCCTGTCATTTCATATGGCGGCATCACATCAAGATTCTGCACGTCACCCAAGTCAGCTGACACTTGCACCTCTTGGTGATCTTGCGTTTCTGGCCAGTTCGCGTTGTAGTCGCCAATCACATTCTGTCCGAACTCGGTGACATCTTCAAGATTAGAGTCATACAACGACTGGTTGTTAGATGATGCTGGAATGAATGCTGGTGAACTTTGTCTCAATTCACCGACAATACCATTTCCAGCAGGCAAAGTGTTTGCATGAATGCCAAACGGACGCAAGTCTTCAATGTAGAAACATCCATTCGGAGAACCCAAGACACTGAAGTTGTTCTTTGCTCCTGATGAATTGCAGAACAAAGTGTTCTGTGTCATAGTGTGTCTCACTGTTGATACATGAAATGAGTCAGCTTCGCCTATGATGTCGATGATTCTTGTGTTGAGCGGCAAGAACTCTTTCTCAAGCTTTCGTTTGAGTCCATAAAGCTTTATGACAGCTTCTTCTATCGTGTAAGTGAAGTTCTCATAAGTCTCGGGATATTCATGCCCATAATAAGAGTTTGGCTCAGAACCACCAGTCAAAGTGTTTATCCTGTAAGCAAGTGAAAGCTTTCCGGTCTTTCTGAACTTTTTAGAAGGCAATGTGACTGTTGTCGAGTCGTGTATCACTTCATGATTAGACAGAGAATAATTCGTAGCTGAAAAATGCTTGCCATAGTTTTCAGATGTGACATCAACATTTTTCCACCATTCTCTTATAGACACATTGTCATAACCGAAAAAGCGTATCGCATTGATGAGTGATTTGTATGAGCCAATGTAAGAATAGATGTTGTGTCCTTCCATTATGATTTCTTTTCTCTTCTGGTTCATCAACTCATAGTCAACAAGCTGCTCTTTTATGTCAGAATCTTGGAATATGCTGAAGTCTACATTGTTGATGTCATAGCCGAGATTCTGGCACATCGTTGTCAGACGCTCATCTTCTTCTACAGATTTTGCATACACGACAAATGTGCCAATATGGTACTCAACATTGTTTGCGTCAACATAATAAAGTTTCAAGTCTCTGCGGAATGTCATGTATTCGTCATTCCTGTTGCAGAAACAAATGTCCACTGCAGCTGCTTGAGATCTCCATTCTGCGTTTTTCTTGTAAACTATGTCATGCGCATCCTGGTCTACATGGTCAAACTCAACCGGATTAGATCTAAGGTTCTCAATCTTGACAGCATCCATGTAGTTTATGTCAGGGCAGTTGTAGTCACTATACCTCAACGATGATGTGTCTTCAGGCGGGCAAGCTCCAGAATCAAATCCGAACATCTGTATCTCGTCTACTTCTTTCGTCTCTTCTTCCCATCTGAACTCATAATAGTCCGTCGAGTTCGGAGCAAATGCAGTTGCTGGATATCCATACACATAGTCTATAGTGTTGCCCATGTCCAGATCTTGATGCTCCAATATGACATACTTCTGCATGACATATATTTTCTCAGTCTCGAACAAGCCAACTGACACTGGATCTATGATTATAGACCCCGACCATTTTTCAGAACCAGGGTCATACTTGAAACCATAGTTTGTTCCAGTCTTGCTGAAAAATACTAGATCTTTTACGTAATGCATTTATAATTGTGTTATACTGTTCTGCCTTCTCTTCCATATACATGTTTCACTGTCGGGAATCTCATGCTCGGCTTTCCGCTTTGGTTCGTAGTCTCTTCAAAATACTTGACTGTTATCTGATGTCCGACAATGTCTTCAGGATGCTCAGCAAAGTGCAAGCGTTCTTCTTTGCTGAAGCCGCTGCCGACACTCACTCTATTTCCCTTGTAGTCTATAATCACATTCGTGAGAACATTCTTTTCTACTTGTCTGCCGTTCTCCACCATTCTCATCGGGCCAACTTCATAGTCAATCACTTCAAACTCGTCATCAAGGAAGTCTTTCACTTTAAGCAAGTCATTTGTTCTCCTGCCTTCATATGGCACGTCTCTTCTTATCATCAGTCCCTCCCAGTTCTTTGCTCTTGCTTCATCTAAAAGCTGGTTGAAATGGTCGATGTCTTCCACCAATGTCTGTTTGAGTATTTTCGCATTGTTTGAAAGCAATGCCGCGTTCTTTGAGAAAAACTGTTTCATCCTTTCTATGCGTGCACTGAAGTTTGGAGATGTCGCACGGTCGAAGAACTCATCAAGAGTCAGCATGTCAAATATCTGGTAGAAAGGATCCGGAATAGTGAAGTCTTTTCTTCTGGCAAGTTTGATGATTCCCTGGAAATCTTCATCACCGTTTGCGTCAACTGTGCAGAGCTCGCCATCAAGAACGAAATTGTCTTCTTCACATTGCTCAATCAGATTCTGCAGAACACCAAGTGTCGTGAACTCTTTCTCTTGTCTTGAGAAAAACCTCACGATTCCATTTTCTTTTATGCATATGCAACGCAGTCCGTCGCATTTTCTACTTGCGTACCAGTCTTGAGTCTCAAAATTAACTTTGTCTACTCTGTCAAAATATTTGTTTGCCAACGCGACGCCAAAATTCTTCTTGATGCCACTTGATTCTCCTCCAAATATAGACATTATGATGCTTGAACTGACGCCGCATTTCAAGTTCTTGTCAAGGATGTCAAGAAACAGTTGCGCGACATCGACATCAATCTCGAGAAGAGCGTCACACATCAAAGTGCACGCAGAAAGCGCAGCATTTCCAGTGAGGTCTCTGTTCGCAAGCTTGTCATACAAAGCGAAGATCCCCTCATCTGTCGTGACTGGATCTTCATCACCGATGCGTTTGACTGCGAATGATTTCCCGACCTTGTTTGCAGACACGTGAAACTTTATATGGTTGTTCGTTATGAGGTTGAAAACCCGTGTGTTGAAGTCCGGATCACTGTTCTGCTTGTATTGCTCAAGTATCTCTCTTTTTCTCGTCAATGACGAAGTGTTCACAAGCTGTTTTCTGACAGCAGCAAGTTTTTTGAAATTAGTCAAGTCATCCATAAATTATAAATAATTAGTTAGATATTAGTTTATTTATAAAAATATGGCATTCACTCCGTTAATAAAACCGTTGAATCCCCAAGGCACTACATTCTACACATTCTCAAGTGCTGCGAGAGATTTGTCAAAATGCATGGCAAACACTCAGAAAGAAATCGTCTTTTCACATTTTGTCTGCATAAACATTCCAGATTTCATAAACACAAGTAACTACGAGCATGGTTCGACAACGCCAAACAACAGTGGTTTAGTGCCAATCAGCATAGACAGGAACTTGACACAACTCGGCGGCGTGCATCATCTGCTCGACAGAAGTGCTGGCTCAGTGAAACCGACTTCTCAGCTTCTTGCTGAATCGTTGCAAGACTATGTGTTCAACTATGAGGAACTGCTTATAAGCAACTCGACAGACAACACGACAGACCGTTCTGTCGCTGAGAGAGTTTTCTGGCACTGGCTTGCTCAGACAGGCGCAATCAACTGGACATTCGACCAAGCGAAGATTGCTCCTGCTTTGCAGAACGCACAAGAAGTGCGGTTTGTCGAGGGCTATGAAGCTGGAGGGTATGCTTATGAGAACGTAGTGAAATACATCGGGACGATTGACATAACGAACAATGTCGACATCGCCAATGAAGCTTACACAGAAATATACGTGCATATCCCTTCGGAACATGGCTCCACGCCAGTCGTCTTGTTTGAGCAAGAGTTCGATGACAACTTCAATGACGGCGCCACAAGCCAAGTGTTCAACAACCAAGACTACATCCTTGGGCAAGACGCAAGCACATACGACACGCATCCTGTTGATGAGAGAGCTTTGTATGATGTGCAAGATGACCACCAGTATGTGAATGCTTCTTCTTGTAGTTGGGGAAGCAGCCCGTCAACTAATGTGGACAACTACAGCCATGAACAATCACCAAATGATGGTGTGAACATGTACAAGACTACAGTGGATGGCATCTGCATAGACTTCAACACGAACTCGTATGCTGACATCGTCCTCAACCATATTGCTAACATGGACGAGTTCAACAAGACGGGTGACAGTTTCGAGTTCAATGCAGTGCTGGTGTATTATGACATTGTTGATGTTTCTACTGGTACAAAGACTAGTAATCTGTATGGCATACTGTTCCTTGATGACGTGAAGTCTGAGTCTTGGGACTATTTCCAGAGATACCCCAAATACAAGCCAGTCACCGGAATGCAGAACGGAAACTCTTACGGCTTCAAACTCAATTTGAGAATCGACATAGAGCCAGACAAAAACGGAATCACAAGTCTCGTCAATGAATACAACACTTTCTCGATGAGCTTGTTCGCCGACGCAATCGCAAGAATGCAAGACAGTGTGGAGATGTTCACGAAGACAAGAGGCTCTTTAAGTTCCATAGAAGACCGGCTTTCAGCACTTGAACTGCTGATGGCTTCTATATCTGACTATGAACATCTTTCGCAGAGAGTGCAAGAGCTTTCTGATTCTCTTGAGAACGCGAACCTCGCTTTCGCAGACAGGAACTCACTGCTTGACCTGATTGCCAACTTGAGCGACCGCATCGACTCTATAATGAATGGCAGGGCAAATGTGTCTCTTCAATACAACACTGATGTGATACGCTCGGGCTACAACACATATGTAGACAGCAGCACGCCAAACATGGTCACTATAAACTCATCGGACAATGGCTACAACATAATGAAGACGACTCTTAACAACGGTGGTGGAATCATAAATAAAGACCATCCAATGGTGCTGAATGACCAGACAAGAACAGACAATGATGTCTACACGATACTGAAGCCTGCTTCAAACATGTTGAGAATACATACTGATGACTCGATACCAGCAGTGTATGACATAAAGATTTACATTGACTCCACACTCAACAACTGGCGTGAAGGCCAGAACATAAGACTGGTGTTCCCGTCATTGAGTGTCAATACGCTTAACGGCAAAAACATAATGATATACACCGGAGAAACATATGATTTAGCTGACACTGTCCTTGCTTCAGAAATAACGCATGACAATCCTATCATAGAATTCACATGTCTTGACCCTGCATTCGGATCATCCGAAAACATCGTTCATGACGTGATAAGATAAACTGCCAGTCAGACTCCTCCTTTCCTTGAGCCCGTAGTGATACGGGCTTTTTATGAAAATGTCTAGTCAATGAAATTAAGATGTTTGAAATATTTAATTTTTACAAGACTAAAGGGATGATTCCGTAAAATTTTATAAAATTCGTTCAAGAAAACCGCTATGTCTTTAGCATAGCGGTAGTTCGCTAGCTTGTTTAATAGTCTGTGAACTTTGGCTGCTTGCTTTTGTCATAATTTATGGGGCATAAATCGAACATTGAAATGTGTTTCACATCTTGTTTGACTTTCCATCCAGATATGTCACCAGCAAATTTAGAACCAAAAAACATATATCTCATATTATTGACATTAGAAACGTCCCACTTTGATATGTCGCCATTGAAATCAGCGCGCAGAAACATTCCTCCCATGTCAGTTACATGAGAGACATCCCATTTAGAAATATCACCATTGAATTCTAATCTAAGTTCAGATGAAACAAACAGTCTATGCATATCAGTTATCTTTGATGTGTCTATGTTGTTCAAGTCACATTCGGGGCCTTCATTCTTTATGCGTTCGTCAATTATATGTATGAGTTCAAGTCTTGTTTGTGGAAAGTATACATATTTACCGTATTTTTTCTGCAAAATGTCAAATTCTGCATTAGTGACTGGCTTGACTTTCACTCGTTCAGAAATGAATTTGTCTGCACTTAAAACTTTCATAATAAAAATAAACTATTTGAATATTTATAAATTTTCATCATAAATTTATTATGAAAAAGTTTTTTCATCGTATCTTATTGCCATGCAATTCATTAGATGAAAAGTATGCAAAATCTGGATTATATGAAAATACAAGATGAATCTTTTTTCAGATTACTTAAGACTTAAAGAGCTCTAGAGCTCTAATCAAGTTAGATGTCATCTAATCAATTTAGAATAAGCTTAAATAGATTATATGTCTAAGATATGAAAATGTCTTAGATGTCATTAGATGAAATGTTGTTTTTGTTTTTCTTTGGCTGCAGATTTCTATGTTTTGACATCGGGCAGTTTTTGAACATATGAGTCTTATGATACAGGCTGGTGATGTCCCATCCTGACAAGTCTTGCATGAAACTTATAGCGCCATCAAACATCTCTTTCATGGTAATCACTTTTGACACATTCCAGTCTTTCAATGGCTGGTTGAATGATATGGCGTTTGTGAACATGTTCTCCATACTATACACTTTAGACATTTTTTCTCCCCATTTGCCAATTGGCTGGTCGAATGCTTTTGCACAATCAAACATATGAGCCATGCTTATCACATTTGACACATCCCATTCGCTTATGTCTTGGTTGAATTTTTCTGCACAATTGAACATGTAACTCATATAGCAGACTTTAGAAACTTTCTGTTTCCATTCGCCAATTGGCTGGTTGAATGATGCTGCGTTGTAGAACATGTAACTCATGTCAACGACAGATGAAACATTCCAGTCTTTTATGTCTTTGTCAAATGATTCTGCATTGAAGAACATAGCATTCATGTCAGTGACTTTTGAGACATCCCAATCACCTATCGGATGGTTGAACATCTTAGCACTGCGGAACATGCTATACATTGTTCTAACATTAGACACTTTCTGTTTCCATTCGCCAACTGGCTGGTCGAATGTGACTGCTCCGCGAAACATTTCTCCCATATTGTTGACATTAGAGACATCCCATTCACTTATGTCTTGGTTGAACGCACGTGCGCATTTGAACATCGCTTCCATGTTTTTTACTGCGCTGACTGTCCAGTTTCCTATTGGCTGGTTGAATGATTCTGTGTTTTCAAACATGTGCCGCATAGTATATACTTTTGAAACGTCCCAGCCACCAATCGGGCGGTTGAATTTTTTTGCATTTTTGAACATATGTTCCATGTTTGTGACATTTGAGACATCCCATTGAGATATGTTTCCATTGAACTTTGATAGTTTATTAATAGAAAATAGATAAGACATGTCAACTATGTTTCCAGTGTATATGTCATTCAAGTCGCATTCGTCTCCGTCTTTCTCTACATGTTCTATTATAAGTCTTTGCAGTTCGTCTTTTGTGTTTGGAAAATATCTGTATTTTTTGAATTTATCCAATTCTGCATTAGTGACTGGCTTGACTTTCACTCGTTCGGACACGAATTGGTCTGTGTTTAGTATCTTCATGCTTTTGTTTTTATTATTTATAAAATTTTCTGAGTTTTTTGTTATATTAAATTGAAACTAAAAATTATAGCAATGAAAGGAGACTGGCTTGAAGATGGCATGACAAGACAAGAGATCCAGAAGTTCTTGATTGAGGACTTCAAGAAGGAGATTGAAGAGAAAGGAGAGAATGCAGTGTTCTGTGCTGCGCCACAGCCCGGGAAGAACATATGGACATTGAAGGAAGCTCTTGAAAGCATTGAAGCTGACATCGAGATGGAGAACAGCGGGATGAACATAATCACCTCTGTCATTGAATGGCAGCAATATCGTAAAGAACATGACCTATGAAATATGTCGAAGCAATTTTAGTGATAGCATTGTTTGTCGCAATGTCATTCCCGTTTATGATAATATTGTCGATACTGTTTCTTGTTTTTGAAGCAGCAAAAGTTTTTGTTTATTATTTTTTCGTGAGTGACCGCGTGTGGAAATATGGGATTGTGAAAGAAATATGGGATGACTGGATTGAAACAATTGTAAAAACTTATAATAGAATAGTTTATTTATGAAGAAAATCACATTAGAATTAAACGGGCAGTTCAAGCACAACAACATATCAAAAGATGTGTTCGTCAAGATGCTGAGCCGCGTGTTCAACTTTCCAGAAAGCCAGATGCTCCTTGTGTTTGGCGCACCGGGAATCGGGAAGACTCAGATCGTGTATGACTTCATCGAACAGCAGTTCGGGCAAGTCATAGACCAGGGCGAGTTCAAACGTGAGGGCGGAATCAATTTAGTTGTTCTTAGAACAGAAGACATGGACCGCTCGAGTTTCTCACTTCCAGGATACGACCGGCCCACTGAGCAAGACGGGCGGCGCGCAGTCCAGTGCCCGTTCGGCTACATACCCGCATACAAGCCGGTGGGAGACATGCCAAGCCCGAAAGATCCAGACTATGAGGAGAAATGCAAGGCAAGCGTTGACTGGAACGCAGACAAGAATCTTGGCCGTGGACTTATTTTCCTTGATGAGATAAACCGCTGCAACCCTGATGCTGAAGATGTAATCAAGAACATCATCGAACGCAAGTTCTGTGACGGGTGGCACATTGGCTCTGGCTGGGGGATTGTCGCAGCAGGAAACAGGATGGAAGATGATCCAGAAAGAGTCCATGAGATTGGGCTCGCGTTCTTCAACAGGTTCGGACTCCAGTTCAACTATGTGCCCAAATATTCTGAATGGAGAGACTGGGCATTGACTCGTCCGTACATGAACAAAGTGCTGCTTGACTGGATCAAAGACAATCCCGAGCATTTCTACTACAATGTCACTTGTGACTCTGAACTTAACCCTGGCGCTGAAGACAAGAAGTTCACCACGCCAAGAACATGGGAGCTTGCTTGCAAGAACCTCAGCATCGCGTCTGCGTTGAAGCACATCGGCAGCAAGGACCACCAGTTCCTTGGCGATTTTGACATCACAGAGTTCAGTGATTCTGAACTGAAGCAAGAGCTGTCTCCGCTTGATCCGACTACAGTCTCGGAATTCATCAAGTTCGTGAAGATGATTAAAGTCGTCGACTTGCAGCGCATAAAGAAAGACGTGTGGGTGTATGGAAAAGAAGCTCCAAAAATCTGCAACAGGGACGGAAGCTCTACAACAACTGCAGTGGAGAACGCAATCATCAAGATGTGCATTGACGCAAAGACGAACGGGATGCCGAAGAACTCTGACGAGTTAGAGCGTGACCTTCTAAAATGGATCCCGTCTATTGATGAGGTCAAGTCATTCTTCAACTACCTGACGACATATAGCATGAGCACTGCACAGATGGCACTGCAGCATTACTTCTATGTGTTCAGAGTGTTCAAACGGGTTTTTTCTGACTACATAAGAATGATTGAATATGGCATTGCTTCGCGGAATGGTGGAGAAAATGCACGCAAAGCTGCGTCAATGTCTGAATCATTGGAAAACCGCATCAAAGAACTTGGCTTGTATGACTACTGTGTAGAGTTTGACAAATGCGCTGACATCTTGCAGAACAAATGGCCAAAGATGCTTGACAACATCGACTGGGAAAAATAAATCTTAAAGCTACACGCATTTGAATATTATCTTTATTAAAAATTTAATCTTCAATAATATGAACAAGACAGACGTAAAAAACATTAAAAGCTTGCTCAAGTGGCGTGAATTGTCCCGTAAAGTGAGCAAAGGCGCCGACTACGACACGGCCGGCGAAATCAATTTTGATGTGCTTTCTGAGTACTCAGATGATGAGCTCAATCAGAAAATGCAAGAGTTCGAGGAAGCAGAAAAGAGAAAGGCTGCTGGAAAGTTCCGCAGTCTCGTTGACGCATTCTTCAAGAAGTGGGGCGGCGAAGGCGACAACATGATAGTGCTGAGCGGCGCATACGTCCCAGAGAGAACGACCTATGAAATGGATGATCCTGTGAACGACATCTACTGGGGACGAAGCGATTACAACAAACTGTACCACGCAGTCGGCAGCCAGCAGCCGAGCAACAGCTATTTTGCTGTCTGCGACCTTCCAGCATCGGAGAGAGCAGAGAGAAAAAAGCTGTGGGAACAGTTCTGGGCAGACATGGAACCGATCCAGAAAGAGGCAAGAAAGCTCAAGATTCCGACCGCAGAGAAATACTGGGAGGACGACAACGATGCTCTCAATGAATTATGGTATGGCGTAATCGGAGTCATGAAAGACTACCGCATCGTCTCTTTCGTCATCCGAAACGACGGCATGCTGTGCGACGAGGAAGGATACGAAACATTCCACAACTCGATCCTCATGAGTCTCTAAAACAATTTGCAAAAATGCCTGATGAAAAAGCCAAATAAAGTACAACAAATTATAGACAGACTTAAACGAGCAAAGAAAGCTGCTCGTGATGAGGAGATCGCAAATCACAGCAAGCCGTTATGTCATGCTTGTGTTGTCAAATCAAAGAAAGTCTACACAAGAAAAATAAAACACAAGAATAAAGAAATCTAAAAAAATAAATAAAATGAATGCAGAAAATAAAGAACAAGCAAAAAAATGGATCGAATCCGGAAAGCCATGCATGTATCGTTACGGCTGGAGTTGGAAAGGTGCAGGCGCAAGAACAATTTCTAAAGAAGAGGCATTGGAACTTCTTCCGAAATATGACTTTGGAAAAGGGTTTTATGAATTGAGTTTCATAACACTTAATGGTATAGAAGTGCTTGAGTTCAATGAACGCGGCGAAAATGACATGTGGTAGCTTTCAAAAAATAAAATTATGGCTGGAAAGAATTGCTGTTTACATGTTTTGACATCCGCTGAGATGAAACTATGGCTTGATAGTGCAGTGAGCGCTATGCAAGGACTTCAAGAAAGCAGTAGCAAACTAATTTCTGAATTGTCAGATAGCTTTGCTGAGATTACAGCGAAACGAGCGTTTGACATAGCAGACGCAATGGTTAAAGAATACAGGAAACGCACTTTTCCAAATGAAAGAAAATAAAATTATGACTGAATACAAATGCTACGCAACTGAAACCATTTTTCATTGTTACAAAAATGGTGAATGGGTGAACACCTTTGGAATTTGGAACACCGATGACGATTTTGATGTTGTCGAAAAAGAAATTGTAGATTTTACTAATTGTGATGAGGTTAGATGCATTACAATTGGCCCGTCAAAAGTATATTGGGATCCTGTTGAAGAGACTCCTGATGACTACAAGTTCAAATGCAAAGAAGTCACTTACAAAATGCCTGATGGTAGTGAAATGACATGTTTTGAACCGGTTGATGAAATCCTTGACTGGGAAAACTTTGAACCTGATGGCTATGGTGAAATTGAAGTTGTTTCATACAACAAAGAAGGCAGTCATGCAGTAGAAATTGATGACCGCATTGACGATGATGAAGATCTCGGCTGGTAAATTCTAAAAATATGGAAACAGTATTGCTAAATTCAGACAAAGAATATTTTGACTATTGTGTGTTGAACACGATTGGCGACATTTCGCGACAGTATGCATCTCAATATTCTGATGTTGGACATGAAACCGGCATTGAATGTGACTATTGGCACGAGTCTGATGATTCATGCACCCTGCGTGCAACTAGAAAGCCAAAGACATACCCGTGCGTTCTTGTGTGGCGATGCTGGGAAGGAGATCATGACTCCTATGACGGGGAATTTGTGTACTTAGAAGATTTATTGCAAACAAAAAATCAAGAAAATATGGAAATTGACAACGTGAACCATCCGTCACATTACACTTGGTTGAAGAATGAATGTGGCATTGAAGTGATTGACATCGTGCGGCACTTAGACTTCTGCCGTGGGAACGCAATCAAATACATTCTGCGTGCTGGTAGAAAAGAGTCTGCCGGGAAGACATCACTTGAAAAAGAGATTGAGGATCTGAAAAAAGCTCAGTGGTATATCTCTGACTTGATTTCTCAATTAGAAAAACAGAAAAAAGAAGCACCTAAAGAAGTAGATTTGGCATAGACTAATATACGTTGCCGATACTTTTTATTTCGGCACGGATCTGCTCTTTTGTGTTTTCTGCATAAACGTTCATTTGCTCCATACTTGACTCTTTAGTCTCTCTTATGGGCGTGGACGTTTTTTCATTTACCATTTTTTCATGCTCTTTCGGGGCGATGAATATTTTCTCTATGGGTATCGGCTTAGAAACACTTTCAATCACGCGGTCATAGACATTCGTCGGTATTTCTACATCAGGTATAGATTCAGCCTTAGTCACAGAAGTAGATGTGAAGGTGTAGACTGTCCCGAGACTGTCTGGCTGCAGCGCTTCAGGCGGCGCTTCAAACACTTTCCCTGGTTCTATGTCTTCATGTGTCGCGTTCGAGGACATGTCAGCATCTTCTCCAAGATATGGGGCAGCAGGAGCAGGTGGGCTGAACGCTTGCCCGCCTTGCAGGTTTTCGTGTGTGCTGTTTGAAGACATGTCTGCCATACCGCCAGTGAACGGCTCAGCAGGAGCAGGTGGCGTCAATACAGACTCATTGAAATCTGGCGCAGGTGTTTCTGGCAATGTTCCATACACATTGTCTTCGGCAAGTGCTTCATGTGCATTTGGCGCATCAGTGTATATGTTCTCGTTTACTATCTGTTCTGGTTCTTGGACATGCATGTTCGAATACACATTTTCGCCAGAGAACGTGACGGGCTCATGATTTGTCTCGCCGTACACATTCTCATTGCCTATTCCAGAGTTCTGCATTTCTACTGGTCTCGGCGCTCTTGCGACCCCTGTCGTTGATGAGTAAGAGACAGGCTCTTCTCTTTCTGCCCAGCCATGCAGTTTTTCCATCACTTCATTTGTCTTGCTTTTCAGAATGCTCGTGCCCTTGCCGATTGCAGAGTTCAGGATGCTTGACACACCGACATTGTTTATGCTTGACATCATTGATGAGAGTATTCCAGCCCAGCTGTCATCATATATGTTGCCCATAGAAGATCCTTGTGTAGCATAGTTGAATATAGACGATCCAATATTTGCCATTACGTTAGAGAGATTGAGTGTTCCAAGCTCGTCATTTAGCTGGTGTATGTCAAGCAGGTCATAGTATTTGCGATATGGTTCTGACACTGAAGCTGCATTTTCTTCTTTTGCTTCAAGTATGTCAGCAATCGAGTTGAGACGAACCTCGACATCATTGTATATGATGTTGAAAGAGAACTTTGTCTGGTTTGCTTCAGCATTGTTGACTGTCTCGAGCATCGTTCCGATCTCATCAATGTCGAATATGCAGTTCTTGAAAACGAACAGTATAGTAGACAAGTTGTTCACGATACGGTCAGTCACGGGCGCTCCGTTTATAGCGCTCAACAGTGTAGAGTTGTCTGCCCTGATGTTCCTCAAGTCATGAACAAGCACCCAGCAGTCAAACATGAGAAGGTTTCTCGGTACATTCATTCTTCTGTATTTGTGGCTGTACACTGCTCTGAAATAAGAGTCGAACAATGCTGACATTCTAAGGTCAAGTGCTTCAAGACATGTTATCTTGAGTTTGCTGTCATTCCCGCCGCCGAGATATGAGTCTTTATGCGAGTTGTAGTATTTCTTGTAAGCATCTTGGAGGCCGTCTATAGACTGCATCATGTACGGGTGGTTCTTCGTTATCTCTTCAAAGCCATGCACGAACTTCTTCATGTCTTCATACTCTTTAGAAAAAGTGATGTTCATTCCTTTCGTAGCTGGATTCGGGACGAGATTGCCAGCTGCGTCTTTCATGTACATGCTTGACAGGTCAGCTTGCTCTATGCTGCTGCCTGTCACGTTTGTAGACAGCGCAGTGTTCGGACTTATAGCATTCTTCATGTATGTCAATACACTGTAGTTGTTGTCGAAATTCATGTTATATATCATGTTGTTCATCGCAGTCTCCTTGCCGAAAAGTCCAGTATGTGACGGGTGAATGCCGAAATTGAACGCGAAGAAACTCGGGTCTTCCATCCCGTTCACAATCTTGTTGCTTGCTTTGAACATGTTGTCGAGCCGGCCGCCATACAAGAATTTAGCAGTGTCTGTTCTGTAAGTGTTTCTACCGTTGTGACGCTTGTCTGTTATTGCCATAAAAAAAGAAAATGCTTTTATTATTTTATACTATATCTTATTTATAATCATGTATAGAATAATAAAGCATAAGTATGTGTCTGTCATACATGAAGAACTGCATGTGATTGACGACATCATTGCTAAATACTATGACACACCGGAATACAGCAACACAGTATTCATATTGAACTATTATTTCAATAGAGCTGATTTGTGCCAGCTTAAAAGCGGGTGTTCCAGAATCATATATTACAACCTTGAACATTTAAGTGCAGAATCATATTTCCCACAGTCAAACATCTGGCGCGCACATTTTGTGGAATCACTTGACTTGTATTATGAGATATGGGACTTTCTTATAGAGAACAGGAGATATTATCCAGATACAATGAAGCCAAAATGGAAGTTCATGCCGTTGAGGTATGTTGACTTGAGTGGTGACATGCCAGAAAAGACATATGACTTGTTCTTTGCGGGAGTGATAGACACACCTGTACGAAAAGAGATGGCTGCACGAATGTCATATGTGTATAGAGATAAAAAAGCAAGCAACATAATAGTAAATGGACTATATGCAGAAAAATGCAGAAAACTAATGAGAATGGCAAAGTTCAGTCTTGACTTTCCACATTACCGTCTGTTTGGCAACACGCAAAACGCAGTACGGATTCACGAATCTATATGCAGCAATGTCCAAGTGATAAGTTACACTGACACTGACCGTGTCATAAACTATTTTCCAACTTTGATTAACATAATAAATCCTGTCAATGGGTTTGACCAAGACAGAACTTTAGAGATAGTGGACAATTATAGCACTAGCGTAAATGTAGCAAAGATTTATTCAGATCTTACAAGTACTGATAAAGAGTATGAAGCTTACCGGAAAAGATTTCTTGACTATCTGTAGTCAGTCAGGATCATCAAACACTTCGACTTTTCCGGTATAGATGAAGCATTTCCCGTCAAGTGTGAAGTTAAGCATTATGTGAAAATACTCATTGTCGTATGACACTTCATACGCTAAACTAGTGTCACATACTGACATCTCATAGTCATCAATGATGATTATCGCATCATCACTCAATGGGAACTTGTACAATACATATTCCGGGATTTCAGAGTCATCAGTCAAGCATAAAGTGATGTCGTTCTCTTCTTGGCTGTAGCACGTCATAGCATACACTGTGCCAAGAAACAATGAATCAGAATACACATTGTAGAAACATTCAAAGCAGTTGGCGTCTTTTGAGACTGATGAATCGACACCAACTAAAGAAATGGTGTTTTGGGAGAAGACAGATACTACATGAAGTAGCAAAAAAGCAATGCATGAAAAAAGTTTTTTCATTTTGAAAAGTGTTAAAAGTTTTTATTATTTGTTATTTGTGTAATATTTATAAATCTTGAACAAGCGTTGAATTGAAATGAACACAAACAGAGTTAATTTTTACAGGCAAGAAGCAGAGCCAAGAAGGTGCGACCACATCAGAGACGTTCTTGAAAGTGCAGGAAACCGCTATCATAAAATCAGAGCGGATATTGAGATTCTTGGCAGTGAGTGTGCAGCAATAGTCAAGCATATCAAAAGTTTTCCGGATTGGGAATATTTTATTGATACTTTTGCGGATGAAGATGTGCTGTGTGCTTTCGGTATGTTCAATAGTGTGATTGTTCATAAGCACGATAATGCTGAATTGGTTTCATTATATTTTATGCCGAACTACGACAGACACGACAAGAACAACATATATTTCGGAAACTGCACGTTTGATGACATTGTTAACATTGAGAAGATAATTGAAAACCGCAAGGCTTATTATGCCGAGCAGCAAACACAAAAATAACAAAAATAAAATATGGGTTACGAAAGATCATTTGTGCCAGCAGAAGAGGCTATAGAAGAATTCAGAAGAAACGTGTCTCACTTATCTGATGCTTGTGACAATTTCAAGATAGAGTTGAAGACATACTGCATGCTTGACCATAGTGAAGACAAGATGTCTGATGTGCTGTTCAAGATAAAGTATTATCTCAATGGTATTAGATATGACACGAGAAGCGAGTGCTACAGGATAGCGGTAGAACAATACGAAGAACATGGCTCAGTATGGTTCTGCGGCTGGGAACATGCTCACGAAGCGCCTGACTGTGATTACAATGATGTGTTCAGATACGCAATGGAAAAGCTTGTCATTCTAGCTTGTGTGGTCAAGACTCCAGACTGGTTTGATGAATCAGAAAAATTCTATGAGAAACTGAACGAGATAGATTCTGTGATTGAATATTTCTGTGATGAGGTGACCACTGTCATAGACTACGAGATAATGGACAAGCTGAAAGACTATGAAGAAAAAGATGAGGCTGATGAAGAAACAGAAGGAGAACTTCACAATTCAGGAGATGCTTTGAAGTCAAGACCATTTCCATTTGTCACCACATATAACATAAAAGTCTGTGAGCCAAGTGATGCCAGCTGGACGACGACTTCATCTGATTTAAACAAAGAACATTGCCAGCCAACTGAATCTAAAGAGTGATGTCTTTTTCTTCTGGTTCTGCACTTGATGAATGCATCGGCATTAACCGCAACACCATTATGCTGTTTGGAGACATTCCGTTCAACATACCAGCAGATGACTGGAAAATCATGCTTGACAGAGTTGTCTGTGCCGGAACACTGAACCAGATAAGACTTTTAAAAGATGCAGGATTTGGGATCAGAGGAGTAACTTATGGCAATGTGACATATTTCACTGTGGTGGATTATGTATGTGAAAAAGACATGTATTCCATTTCTATACAATTGACATCAATGAACAATGATGTTAAAGAAATGATTACAGAAAAAATAAACAACAATGAGTACGAACTTTCTCCTTATGTGATGAACATGCGCAATACTGATGATCCAAATAAAGTCATATGCAAACTTATAAATTATTTTATTTTATATTTGGGTTAAAATGATTGTGTCTATACTCATATTGGCAATTGCTGCAAATTTCATCTATGTGATGACGAATGTTTTCCCGTCTGTGTTCAAGCCGAAATACAACAAAGCTGCCATAGACATTTACATACACAGCAATTACAAAGTAATTGGAACGGCATCAGACGGCAAGATGAAACTGTGGATATTGAAAGACGACACGGAAAACATACTGATGCCTGTGATAACGAAAAACACTCATTCATGGCTTAGCAAATGGGATTTCCATATCTATGACGAGAACAAGCCAAACACAGTGATGCTGTTTTCCCCGATAGACCCGATGGCTAGAAAAATAATCAACAAATTGAAACCAGTAATAGAAGAATATGAACGAAAAAATTCTCTATAGTCTCAATGATGTGACTATCATACCCAACAAGTTCAATGACATATCCAGCAGATCCCAGTGTCATGTGTATTATTCATCAGGATGTCTTCCGTTGTTTGCTGCACCAATGAGCTGTGTGATTGATGAAAACAATTGGGAGACATTCAGCAAACATGGCATCAACGCAGTCGTTCCGAGAAACATCGACTTTGAAGCAAGACTTGGACTTTCTTCTAAGACATTCGTCGCAATTAGTCTAGCTGAACTGGAAACGATTGTAGAAAAAGGGAAGTCATTGGTTGCTGACGACGTCAAACATTATTTCTGTGTAGATATCGCTAACGGGCACATGAAAGTATTGTATGACTTGTGCTACAAAGCAAAAGAGATATTTAGTCATAACATATCATTCATGGTAGGAAACATTGCTAATCCTGAAACATACTATTGTATTGTTGAAAATTATCCGGGTGTGATTGACTATGTGAGATGCGGCATTGGCTGTGGATCAGCATGCACTACTTCTGCGAATGGCGGCGTCCACTATCCAATGGCAAGTCTTCTTGTAGACATATGCAGAGCGAAACTAAAGTCCGTAGACATAGGCTACCCGAAAATCGTAGCAGATGGCGGGTTCAGCAACTTTGACCAGATTATAAAAGCTTTAGCGCTTGGCGCAGATTTCGTGATGCTTGGAAAAATATTCGCGAAAACTGAAGAAGCTTGTGGCGAAACTCACATAAAATACACGTGGAGCAACCCGAACGCATTAGTGTATGTCGACAAGCATGAATATTATGGCGACAGAGAATATATCAAGTGCCGCAAGTATTATGGCATGTCAACAAGAAAAGCACAGCAAGAATTTGGTGGCAGCGGGATGAAGACAGCTGAAGGGATAGAGACGACTGTCGATGTAGAATACTCATTGTCGGGATGGGTGGAGAATTTCAAGTCATACCTCAAATCGGCAATGTCATACACGAACTTCAAAGACATACATGATTTTGTCGGCGGGCCTGAAGTGTGTCTGATGACAGGCTCAGCTTTCCGTTCTTACTTCAAATGATAAAATGCCAAGTTTTTTTGTTATATTAAATTGTAACAATTAAAATTCTGAATATGGAAAAGACAAAATTTGAAAAACTTGTTGCAGATTACAAGGGAACAGACGAGCACGCGAAAGAAGCTGCTCACAAAGAACTAGTAAAGGCTGGCCAGGACCTCATCAAAAAGTACGCCAAGATTGCCAAGAAATTTGGCGACATCGTGTGGCCTTTGAAACACTTCACTGAAAACAACGGCAAGCTGAAGCAGATACTTGGCATTGATGACGAAGGCATCTTGTTTGAAGGAGAATACAGAGATTATGACCATGAAACTGGCCATAAGGACGCGTGTGGTGTTTCTTATATAACTCTGCTTATGCGTTCATTCACCGATGAAGACTTGACAGTGTTCATTGAGGACTGCCGCAAGACCGCAATTGACGATCTCCAAGCAAAAATAAGTTCTTGTGAGAAGGAGATTGCTGACGCCAAAAAAGAAATCAAACGGATAGAAAAACTGAAAACCAACATCAGATAATATGGAAAAAGAGAATATTTTTGACACTGCAGGCGCCATAAAAGAAATGGTGTATGGTCCGACAAGAAAATGCGAAGTTCTTGCTCAAGGCACTTATCGTGGAATCGACTATCATGTCATCTCTTATGGCACGCATCCCTGCTCATATATCCGAGTGCCTGACGGGAACAAATTCTACGGGAAAGACTACGATGACATTCCGCTTGACTGCCATTGCGGACTGACTTTTAGCGCAATGTTCCCGAACGTGAACGACAGCCACAATGACATGTTCTCAGATGGATTCTGGATTGGCTGGGACTACGCGCATTACTGTGATTATTCAGCGTATATTGGCGAAGGGACGCAATACACCATTGATGACTTGCTTCATGACATGCAGAACACAATTGACTCATTCATCGAAATTTCTAAACAATGAAACTGATAGGAAAATACAGAAACGGAAACTACAATGTGTCCATCTTTGACGATGGCACTAAAATCAGAGAGACTGAAGAAGATGAGTTCATTCCCGATTTCTCTGAAAACTGTGATGTCAAACTGACTGACAAGTGTTCGATGGGTTGTCCCTGGTGTTATGAGGGCTGCACTTCTAACGGGCTTCATTCTAACATAGATTTAGAGTCCCCGTTCTTCAAAAGCTTGCATCCCTACACTGAACTCGCAATCAACGGCAATGACATGGACCATCCGCAGCTTGTCGATTTCTTGAAAGCTCTTGCTGAGAAAAAAGTGATTGCGAACATCACATTGAACCAGAAACAGTTTGAGAAGAACTTCGCATTCGTGAAGCAGCTTCAAGAGTCAGGGCTTGTCCACGGCATTGGTGTCTCATTAGTGTCAGCTACAGACAGTCTCATCAAAATGATGAAAAGCATAGACAACTGTGTGCTGCACACGATTTGTGGAGTCTTGTCAAAAGAAGACATCGAGATTCTCAAGGACAAGGGAATCAAGATTCTGATTCTTGGCTACAAGAACCTGAAGCGCGGCAAAGACTATATGGACGGGCACATGCATGACATCGCACTGAACCGCATGTATCTCTACACTGTCCTTCCACTTATGACTGGCTGGTTTGATGTCGTGAGCTTTGACAACTTGGCTATAAAGCAGCTTGCAGTCAAAAGACTGCTTGATGAGAAAGAATGGGACGAGTTCTACATGGGTGACGATGGACAATACACATTCTATGTAGATTTAGTGAAGAATGAATACGCGATGAACTCTCTTGCAGAAGAACGGTTCCCAATGGGTGACAAAACAATCGATGAGATGTTCAATCATGTAAGGAATCTAAGCAAGCAGAGACGTGTGGTGCGGCATTCGTTGTTTGAGACCAATTCAAGTTCGATCCACAGTATAGTGTTTCCTGCTGGAAAATGTGAGCAGAAGCTGAAACCCGACAACCACGGTGTCATACGGTTCCCATGTGGTGACTTTTCTGACACAGGCATTGTCTATGGCTTGCATGACAAGTTGTCTTACTTGTGCTCATACATCGCATTGAACTATTATGACAGATACGAAACTGAAGAGCAAGTCGGACAGACTTTGTCTGCTCAGCAATGCTGGGAACTGGAAAACATTCTGGAAGCAATCCAGAAAGAATATCCTGATGTGTTAGAGCTAAAAGCGATATTCTGTGAGAATGCAGTGTTTGACCACCAGACACACCCGAGCTGCCGTGAGTGCATAGTCGACTTGTATGACATAGACCAGATTCACGATTTTTTGTTCAATGATGACATCAAGATAAAAATGGATAGAGACTAACAATATATGTATAAAAATAAATTTTAAAACTAACAAATATGAATATTAAATGCTTATTAAGTTTGTTTTTCTCAATTATAGTAATCATCTGTTTAGTATTTAATGTCAAGTCAATTTTTGCTGCAATCAAAAGAGACAACAGTAATGGCATAGGACTTTCAATTTTCGCGGCTGTAATATGTGCATTTGCATTGGCTATCAATTTAAATGTTGTAATATCAGCAATCATAAGTGACTAAATATCATGAACGAGAAAGACGAATACATCTACGTGTTTATATGTGCCGAGTCCAACTACTTTGGCCAGACATTTAAATACAGCGCTACATATGCCATCGGCAAGGATGCCAATATGGACAGCGTGATAGACCACGTTACCGAGGAGATGAACGAAAAATTTGAGGATTATCTTGATGGACTCAATCCGCTTCCTCGTGCAGGAATCACTTCTATGAATGAGATTTCTAAGGAACTGTATGATCGCCTTCATCAAGGGTACAAACAATAACAACAATTGAAATCATATGAAAAAGAAACTAAGACAATCTGTTTTTGAGACAAACTCAAGTTCAACTCACTGTTTGAGTGTCAGGAACGCAGACGCATCTGACGCAATCAGACAATACATGCAAGAGAACGGCAAGACACTCAATGTAAAAGGCGACAGCTTTGGATGGGAGTTCGAGACATATGACACACCTGCCAAAAAGCTAAGTTATGTGTACACATTGGCGTGCTCATATAGCTGGGACGAATATCTCACAATGAGAGAATTCATGAAAGAAACTTTGCGCAGTGTCGGGTTCGAACCAATCTTTGAAGAAATGAAAGAATACAAGTATTCTCCTGATGGCGACAGCTTTGTCGAACCCGTTCAGCGAGAAAGCTGGGATGTGTATATAGACCATTCTGAATGTCTTGAAGATTTTGCTGACAAGATTTTTTCTGACAAAGATTTGATGTTGAGTTTCATTTTCAACAAAGGATCATACATTCTGACTGGAAACGACAACGATGATCGTGAACTTGGCGGGCATAGTCCGGAAAAATATGAAGATTCATTCACTTATTACAAAGGAAACTGATATGAGAAAAATGTTGTTTTTATCAAGCTTTGTCTTGGCCAGTCTATTTTCAACTGCCCAGACAATAGAATGCAGTGGCACATATATGGTGATTGAGCCAAAATATGGCATATATGTGAAAGACTGCAATGTGTGCGTCAATGAGCAATATGCTGAAATTTATTTGTTTGACGAAGAAGTGGTTGTTCCAGTGTACGAGACAAAACACATGAATGTCAAAGATTTATGCGGCACAGTCTATTACATTGATGAGTCGTTGACATCATACATATATTATGGAACATCTGAAGATACTGGTGCGTTTGTTGTCTCATTAGTAAACAATGATGGGAGATGGACATTTGTGAGATATATTAAAGTCAATCAAGATGAAAAAAGAAACATTTGTGAAACTAATTGATTCTCTGCTAGATGCACAAATCCGCAGAGAAGAACTCAATGAACAGCTATGTTCAGCAGTCTCACGACGCAGCACAAGCGGCGAGAGAATGGACTTGAGCGATTTGATTTATGACAGCACCATTGAAGACTCTATCATAGATGCGATTGGACTTGAGTTTGGTGAAAAAGCAAGAGACAGAGTCGCTCATTACATCTACGAAGAACACAATGTGTTTGACAGGAACACTGTCCACTATAATAGTGATAGAACAACTAGTGAATTATATGATGAGATACTTAGCCTGCAATAAGCGTCTTGTTTTATTCTTATTTCTGTGGCAGAACACTTAAAATGTTCCGCCTTTTTTATTATTTTATTTTATAGTATAAATGCCATATGAAACTATACCACAAGAAATATGCAGAATTTCCGGTAGAAATACCAGAAAACTCAATCATTTTGAGAGCAGACGATGACTATCAGCTGAAAAGTGTGTATCCAAACTATCCAGTACCATTTTGTCTGGAGGTAGATGGCATAAACAAGATAAACTGGAATGCTGACGGATATTTTGACTTCAGCAAGTCAATCATAGACATCGGTGCAGATCTTGGCGAGTATTGCTGGCTAACGAATTTCACTCATGCATACGCGTTTGAGCCAAACAGGGAAAGTGTGTTCGCATTATGCGCAAATGCATTGCTGCACGATGCGGTGTACAAGATAACGATATATGAGAACTTTCTTTCTGACAGAGAAACAGAAATCCCGTTCAATGGCTTCAACACTTTGGATGTGAATGCGGACACACCTGTCGTGAGAACACGGACATTAGACAGTTTCAATTTGACTGCAAACATTGGCTGCATAAAGATTGATGTCGAAGAACATGAATATGAAGTGATATGTGGAGCAAGAGAGACTATAAAAGCGAATGACTATCCGCCAATCATATTTGAGTGTTTCAAACCAGGCGTGTTTGGAATGACTCAAGAACGGTATGACAAAACACATAACATATTGGAAGAAATGGGATACACGATTCTCGAGTCTTGGATAGAGCCAAACACACATCTTGCGATTCACAATAAATAAATAACAGGTTTAAGATTTTGAAAATAAATGATTACAAGCTTAAGTGAAGACCAGAAGTTTTTCGTCATAGAATCATGCACGCAAGATGAGTATGACCAGCTGAAGACTGCTTACACTAAAAAGCCTGACGGGTACCGTTTCAACCCGATGTACAAGAAAGGCTTGTGGGATGGCAACATCACATTCATAAAGGGTGCGTATATTCCATCAGGCACTTGGTCGTATCTCGTTGATGTCAGCAAGATGTGCAACTGGCAAGAGCTGAAGTTGAACGGCATTGGAGACATGTTCGACACTGGCATAACGGAAGAGTCATTCAGCAAATGGTGTGAAGACTTTTTCTCAGATCTTTCTTTCAAGCCAAGAGATTACCAGATTGAAGCTGCTTACAACATATTGAAATACCGCAAATGTCTTTCTGAATTGGCTACATCTGCTGGGAAGACACTTATCTGCTTCATGGTGATAGCCTATCTGTTTGACCAGAAAAAAATAA
>Ga0247609_10000086_pt1 | contig 128622 bp, 121 predicted proteins | sample 172DNAGHGlowgp2_FD_193487 | JGI IMG/M metagenome (GOLD analysis project Ga0247609, IMG submission 193487) | Sheep rumen microbial communities from Palmerston North, Manawatu-Wanganui, New Zealand - 1728 DNA GHGlow gp2 | ecosystem: Host-associated > Mammals > Digestive system > Stomach > Rumen...
TTAGAAATAGTCAAAGTAAAACAGTCTTGAAAGAATTTATTGAAGCAATCAAGAAAGGTAGGATAGAAGAAATAGAAACATGTCTAAATAGCAATAGAATTGGAGAACTTCATACAATACTATCCTCTCTACCAAAACATAAAATAGCACATGGAAGATTGGTGAAGAAACATCAATATGCATTAGAGAGAAGAGGATTAGGAGGATTGATGACATATATAACTCTTCCAGAAGACAATATCGTATTAATCTATACTACATGTTGGTTAACTGAAATAATATATAACAACGACACTAGATATTCTATAAGATTGTTGTATAGTGATATTATTCCTGAAAATGCAAATAATAACATACTATTCGAAATAAGAAGATAACTTGAAAGATTGAAAGCCAACTCAATCTTTCTCTTTTCCCATATCCAGAAGATATAGAATTCATTCAAGGAAGAAGCCGAAGGCGCAGAACGGACCTGGAGTGAATTGGACTTCGAGGAGACATAGTCGACGAAGAAGGACAAGAGAGGGAGGTATGGGGTCCGTTCAGTAAGAGAAATTTTCTTACACTAGATGGATACTCGATACTCTCGCATCCATCTCAGCTTCGCATAGGTGGTACAGATGTCATGGATTTTTGAAGTGTGGTATTTTTTCAAATTAGATACCTTTATATACTTCTATGCAACTCGTTATATAAAAATACCACATTTTGCTGTTATTTTGACGTTAATTTCTTATAATTGAGAAGAATTCAGTTGAGGACGCTTCGCCTCCCAACTGTGAATAAATTTAACAATATTTTCAATTATGTTAGAAATTACAGAAGATAACAAAATTATTGTACCTAAAGGAATCAGATATATCAGTGAGTGGAGAGACTATAGTTTATCTGATTTTAATTTTCCTCACATCCTGAATAAAAGAATACCAGGTTGTGGATTTACTGAATACTGTATTACTTCTAATCTAAATGTAATTCTTTGTTCTCCAAGAAAAATACTACTTGAGAACAAACAAGAGCAGCATCCAGATACAGTCTTTTATTTTAAAAATGAATTAGATAATGTTGTTGAGGTTGACAAAGATATCACCAAAGACAGTAAAATAGAAGATGTAACTGTAGTCAACAACGAAGAGCTAAAAGAGCAGAAGAGAGAACAACAAAGAAAGCTACAGGAGATGGAACAGAATTTAAATAGCTATATTGATAGATGTATATTTTTAGATGTTCCTGCTAAGATTCTTGTTACTTATGACTCTTTTAGATTGGTAAAACAATATCTAATTAATAAAAACGTCTTTGATACTTTCTATATTGTAATCGATGAAATGCAGAGCGTTTTTAGCGATGCGCTTTTTAAGTCTGATACAGAATTAACTTTTGTATATCAACTTCAAGATATTCAAAAAGTATGTTATGTTTCTGCAACGCCAATGTTAGAGGGATACCTATTACAACTTGATGAATTTAAAAATCTTCCATATTTTGAATTAGATTGGGTAGCAAAAGACCCATTAAGAATTGTAGAGGCTGACTTAAAATCTAGATCAACGCAGTCTATCATTGGAACAGCAGCTAGGATAATTAATACTTACAAACGAGGAGAGTTCAAAGAATTAGATGTTGCAATTGATGGAGAAATAAAAACTGTTCAATCTAAGGAAGCAGTTATATATGTCAATTCAGTTAAAAATATTTGTGATATAATAAAAGCTACGCAGCTTCTTCCTGAACAATGCAATATCCTTTGTGCTAAGACATCAAAAAATCAGTCTCGAATAAAAAAGAGACTTGGGTCTGGATTTGAAATAGGCAAGGTTCCATTAAAAGGCCAACCACATAAGATGTTTACTTTTTGCACAAGAACAGTTTATCTAGGAGCTGATTTCTACTCTACTTGTGCTAGATCCTTTGTATTTTCAGATGCCAATATAAAAACTTTGGTTGTAGATATTCGGCTAGATCTTCCACAGATTTTAGGAAGACAGAGACTCAAAGAAAATCCCTGGAAAAACAGCGCTGAATTTTACTACAAAACTCTTAGTCCTGGTAAAGTTATGACAAAGGAAGAGTTTGCTGAGACTATAAGAAAGAAAATAAAGAGAACAGATGACATATTAAACTCTTATTCTGATACCCGAGAAGACGCTAGGCACTCTGTAGCTGAAAGTTATTTGTATCTAGCTAAAACCGCAAACTATAAATATGATTATGTAGCTGTTAATATGCATAATGGAAAAGACTTAGTTCCGGTATTTAATAATATAGTGTGGGTAGCAGAGCAAAGAGCGTTTGAAATTCAGCAACTGGATTATAGAACCTATGCTTCGGTTATTAATTCCTTAATGGACAGTTCTTTGGGGGATGGAAGCTCCAATGATGAAAACATTAATATTTTCTTAGCGGGTTTTGATAATTTATCTGGCTTCTACGCTAAGATGAAGGCAGTCTGTGAAGCTCCACTAACTGACTTAGAGAGATGTTATGTTTTAGCTAAACTCCCGCTTGAATATAAAACATATTATGAGATCCTCGGCTCAGAAAAATTAAAATCATTAGGATATAATATTACACTAGTGAGAAAAGAGCTTGATAATATGAAGATAGATAGAGGAGGAACTATAGATTCAGCAATATTATCAAGTTTTAACGTAGGAGAGAGATATAGTAAGGCGGATATTAAGGAAACTTTGAAGAATATTTATCAATCTGCTAACTACAGTAAAACACCAAAAGCCACCGATTTGGAAAATTACTTCGAAGTAAAGAGATGTGCATTTGTAGTAGATGGAAAGAGAATTGAAGGATTTGAAATAATAAAAAAGAAATAGTATGGTATATTTATTACAGGATTGTTATAAAGATGATTGTGATATTTATCATGATATTCTTAAAATAGGGTTCTGTAGCGATGATTTTAATAAGTCAAGAGCTAAAGAATATAATACACATAACTACGGATATAAGCTTTTATCTACTATTACGCATGGATCTAGAGATTTGGAAACTACACTACATAATAAATTCAATCACCTAAGGCTATCTAAAGACTCTGAGTGGTTTAAGTATAGTGATGAAATTGTCAAGGAGTTTGAGAATTATAATAAAAGATGGGATATAGGGGTTCTTGAAAATTTTGAACAACTAATAAAAGAGATATTTTATAAAGGAGTCACTACATCTTATAGTTATATAAATACTGAGGATTATATAAATAACGTACTCTTAGATAAGTACCATTTTCTTGGCGCATATTCAGGATATTCAAATGAATTTTTAGATATATTGCATACAATTAGGTCTATATCCAAAGAGGTTACTGATATTTATTTAGAGTATTATAAAACACTGAGAGTAATCGGACAAGAAAAAGTATCTGAAACAGAATACGATATCTTGCTTAATAATACTATTAATAGAAAAGATATCAGAACCGTGAGCATTTCTTGTTCTGGGGTAAAGTATAATATTAAGTATTCTATAAAAAATATTGATCCTTATATATCAGTAAGAACAATGTTAATGAAGATGATAGAAGGCACTTATACTTTTGTTAATGACTATAGGGAAACTGTTAATATTGATGACATAGATGGTCTTGAATATGCGCAAAAAGTTATATCCTTATCTCCAACTTTTGCATCTCCAACTATATCAGGAAAACCAAGTTTTAATTATCAGCTTTTATCTCTAGGAAGAAAAGTTATAAATAAGCTAGAAAGTTTTATAGATCAAGGGATGAACAACGCTGCTAAAATGAGTTCAGATTTAATAATAGGAAAATTTAATTATGAAAATAATAAGAATTCCAGATAATTGCATTTCAGGGGCACAGGATATACGAGTCCCAGAAGCAATATATAGAATCATACTAAAGGATACCTGGTACTATGGGGGAGGCTGTTGCAGTGGTTTTCGGATACACATTGAGAAGGATACTATGATTGCAACACTGGAGTCTAGGTGTAATGCAGAAGAAGTCGAAGTTGAAGTCTTTGATGCTCCTGCCCAAGAAAACCCACCAACCAGGATACCAGAATTAATATTAACGATATACTAGAAAATATATATAAAGAGGATATGACTTGACCGTTGTATCCTCTTCTAATTTTAACTATACGAATTATGAAATACCTATTATCAGGAGGAAGAGGTACGACTCGGATTGAAGAATATCTAATCGACCTCTTTAAATTGTACCTTAAGATTTACCCTGGAGATATACCTGGTGCTCCTGACTATGGTTTTGATTTTAATCTCCAGGGCATATATCAAGATGAATTACCGGCCGAACTAGAGTCTCGTATTTCCCGGTTAGTTCAAAAAGTTAACTCTAGATTCTCTGGGTCATCCATGAAGCTAGAAGTAGAATCACTAGAAATTATATCACCAACTAAAGCGAGACTAAAAATATCGGCCGGCACTTTGGTGGACGATATGGAAGTTAATATATACTAATTATGAGATCATTACAAGACTATAGAAACATATACAGAGAGGTTGCGCAATCTCTCGGTTATCGTGGAGACAGTGTAGAGCTTCTCGTACAACTTCTAGCTAATGCAACTTATATAGAAGAAGTTGAAAATATAACCTACATGCAAGAAGCGTCCCTAGAGCGTGCAGGACTGATGAATTCTAAGATACAGCACTGTGTAAATAATATGTATTCAGTCTTTCGTGGTTCCTGTCCTAGAGTTCTTCTTCATGTTCATCCTACCAAGTATCAAGTCTTCAAACCTTATCAAGAAATTGCTTCTTCTAGTAACTTTAAAGTCTACTATCTTGGGAGTATTTCTGAAACCGACATGTCTGAACTTCTTTCTAAGTGGGATAAAGGAGAACTTAGACTTATATCAGAAGACGAGCATGTAGAATCTATAGGAATTTCACAAGGATTAGATAATGATATCCTGACAGTAAATCCTCTCCTCTCGGAAGACTACTATATCTATGGTTTTATTGCTGAGTCTAAAGTATCTGACCGAGAGTATACTATCTCTGAGAAAAATCAGTACTACTTTGATATCCCCGAGACAGGACTTTCAAATGATATGTATGTAGAGGTAGCAAAATCAGGACAAACGGCAGGAGACTTAGAGAACTGGGAAACACATCAGACTACACGAATTTTCTCTGAGCATATCTTAGGAAAAATGAATTATCGGTCTGGGTCTCTTGAACCAGCTATCTACGACCTTACACTCCCTGGTTTTGGTAGTCGTCTGTATTTTTCAGAGGACTTAGAAAAATCAGATAAAATACGCGCCACCTACTTTAAATTTACATCCCTAGATAAGTATCAGGAGAATGAGCTTCGTAGGATTTTTATAAAGGGTATGGACATAATTCCTTTTTCAAATTCTTTCCTTAAAGCACACGATATTCAGCCAGAGCTTATATATCCAGACCATATGATATACGATGAGGATGAAAATAAAAATGGTGGACTTATAATTATCCCTGAGACACCAAGAGAGGAACTTCAATCCATCCACTATAATGCCAGTCGCGACAGATATATAAATTCTATTGTGCGTAGTAATACTGATATGGGAAGACTTCTCGAGCAAATGTATCCAGAGCACGTACGAACAAATGGAACAACTTGCTCGTACTTCGGAAATTATGTTGTTATCTGGTATATTCCTAGAAGTTCCTCAAATCTTCTTACTTCCGACCAGGCTTTAAATTTCACGAAAGAGCATAAGGCTTATTATATTAGTACTAGTATCGATATTAGAAAAGCTCCTGAAATTAGAAAAATTTTAAATATCGACATAGAGCTTTACCGCGCTATCGACGACCTAGATACTAAGATAGAAGAAATCATAAATCCATATCAATATAGATTTGGAGTTTATCTTCCTACCAACGGAGATGCAGAGAGCGAAGTTAAGAATGAAATTATATCTACACTTTCTAAAATTCCAGAGGTTAGACTTGTCAGAAATGTAGGAATCTCAACCTATGATAGTGCAACCTCTCCTGTAGAAAGTACGGATAGTAGTAATAGATATAAGACAACGGAAGGATATCCATATTACTATTCGATAGAAGTTGTTATTAATTCAAGTATTACGCGATGAATTTTTGTTATATAAAAAGTCAAGGACATCTTATGGAACTTCCTATTCTTCAACAATTAGTTAAGATGTATGAAGAATATCAGGGAGGGTATTATGAAGATTCTGAAAGCTCCTATCAAAGTTATTATTCAAGCTCAGATATTGACCCTGTCCGCGACTTTGTAGAGACATTAGTAGGTCCGACATTAGAAGAAGAGACAGAGGCCGATTATGAGAATGTCTTGAATTATATAACGAGGATGTTTTATTCAGTGAAGGGAACTACTAAGGTTTTTGATTATATGGAGCGCTTCTTCCCTGGTTTTAAGAGAAGCGGTGATATTATATACGACGGAGATACACTTAGTCTTGCAATAGTCCTGGATAGTGCTCTTGATAATACAGTAGAGTTTAGAACTGCGCTTCTCGAGTTTCTTCAAAGTCTTCTATATCTAGGGGGCTCTGGGGACAGTAATATAGTAATAGTAGTTCCCGGCGAGGATTCTGACCTAGATGAAATTACCGATGACCCTGACCCATATAAATTCCAAGATATTCCTCAGGTACTTCGACTTAGGGATGTTCTGGATATTTATGGAAATGGGAAAATAAAAACATATAAACTAATTATAGTAAAGAGAGATGAGGGTAGTAGTTAATAGACAGCCAATAACAACAAAGGAGGCTGATAAAGAAAAATTTACAGGAGAGATAACTGCAGTGTATTATAAATCTCCTGCAATGCCTATAGATGTCCCTAATCTCTGGAATACATTAGATTCAACTTCTCAAGCCCTCCTTAGAACATCAGGGAAGGCACAAGAACTTCGATATGATGCGGGGGAGCTTGGAGTTGATTATAGATTCTTTGAGTATGGTCTCCAGTACTTTCCAAACCCGGAGGGAATTCTTCCAGCAATATCGAAGGAGATGGCTGATATCTTATTTAGAGATTCAGATAGTAAGAAGTGGTTAGGAACTAGAGATTTTAAAGACATAGGAAAATATATAATCCCAACTAATTCCCTGTATTCGAAGGGGAATTCTGGAATTAAGTTCTTTGGTTCTTTCCGGACAGAGACGCAGGAAATTTATGTTTTTCCAGCGGCTTCGGGGATATCTAAAATTGAGCTTTTTGATTTTAAGATAGACCCAGGAGACTTATCTAAGATTTATGACCATGACCTAGGATATGGAAATTTTGCTTATACTCCATTCATATCTATCTATCTTGGATGTACTGAAGATTTATCTAGTACTCCAAAGTGGTCTAATAATTTTACCTCAGAATATTATATCGGGAATGTTCAGAAAGATGTAGACCTAGATTATAAACTTTATTCTGAGAGATTTGACCAGAAGATTGTATTCCTTTCTATAAGTCAGAGGAAAGAAAAGAGTCTAAGGCTTTCATATACTTCTTGGTTAAAACTATATGAACCCCTCCGAAATAAGCCTTCCTATGATGTTCTCTTAGAAGAAAAAACACAAGACCCTTCTCAGATCGGCGAAACTATAGAGGGACATAAATTTGACCTAGCATCTGGTACTTATCTTGGGTCTCTTGATTCTAGACCTAAACCAATCTTAGAAGAAAAATTAAAAAAGCTTCAGATACTACAAGAGTCAGGAGTTTACAATAGATGGAAAAGATACAAAGCAGGTGAGCCGGCAGTATTCGGAGGTGAAAAATGGATATCACTTTGTCAGGATAATTGTGGAAATATTCCAGGTTATTCATCTAAGTGGGTTCTTGAAAAAAGATTAACTGATTTCTATACTTCCTGGTTCATTATTTCATGTCCAGAAGCTCAAGAAATAAACCCTGGATTTAAAGTAAATGTTCCCGATTATCAGAAAGAGTCTATTTTTGAAGTATATCCTAAGCCTGGTTATATTCCGACAGAGGCTAGCGTAAATCGACTAGAGACAGATGAAGTTATATCTAGGGTTGTTATGACTGAGAATGTAGACCTAGATGAGAAAAGATATTATATTTTCTATGTAAGATGGGACCCCGTCGAGAAGTCTAAGGGAAACATAAAAGGGAGAGTTCTTGAGCTTGAACTTGAGAAAAAGCCACTTCATCCGGTTATACGTATCCCCGATTTTGTTATTCAAGGGTCGGAAAGAACTGGATATACGCTTTCCTGGAATAATAATTTAGATAGTTTTGAATTAAGCACTGCAGGAAATATAGTAGTAGATAATTCCTTAGACTCCTCAATACTTAGATATATTGGAGAAAAAGTAGCAGCGGGTACGGGATTAACTAAGAATGAAGCATATGATGTCTTCGAGGAAAAATTTATAGGAAAGCTTGATTTTTCCCTAGAGTATGAAAAGTCAGTGCCAGGAAAAACATGGACTACAGGAAATTCTGAGAAAGAGCCTGAGATTAATGTACTCTCTGGAGGTAATGCTATATCTGATATAATTCTTCATGAAGACTGTGTAGATTATGAAACCTGTAAGTATACATTAATTCCGGGATGGAGTTATAAGAAAATTACTGTATCTAATTCAGGAGACTTCGACATAGAATATCCGGTTCTTGATGTCATTCGAACTGAAAATTATAAGTCAGGAATTTATTCTAGATCAGGGGAAATTCCAAGTGAGATTATGATTAAATATAGAATAGATTCCGATAATTGGTCCTCCTGGCAGCACGCAAGTTTTAGTGGAAGTAGCGCTACCTGGTATTATCCTGGTGGAGGGAATGAGGTACATCTTGATAGAACAGGGTCTAATCTATACGAACTTCAGGTTAATTCAGTTACTATAGATTTGATAATAGATATTAAAGTATGATAATAAATAATACAAATGTCAGAGGTATATGGAGTTATTCTGATAATCTGGTCTATGAGAAAGGGGATTTTGTAGTAGATGGAGACCAAATCTATATATGTAAAGCCTCTGGAGTTATGGGAAAAAGACCATACGGAAATAGAGACTACTTTACAGAATATCCAGGAAATATGGTTAAGTCGTTGGATGAATATTATAAAATTGTAAATAATTCTGCAGCTTCTGACGACTTATATATATCTTCACGAGTTCTTAATGAGATTCTTCAAGACTCTTATTTCGGCTTAGGAGACGGAGGTATTATAGAATCTGTCATAGAGTCCGACGGCAAACTTAGAGGTCAGATTTCAAAGATAGGAAATTCTGAGCATGTCTTAGATGATCTTCTTACGTCTCGTGATTTTAATAATGGCGTAGTCTTAGTCTCAAGAAAGTTTGCAGATGTCAAGAACTTAGTTGGTCTTGTATCTTTTGGTTCTGACGAAAATGCAATAAAGAGGGTTGTTAAGATTGACCCCTTAAAGTGTATCGGATGTGGAGAATGTGCGTCAATCTGTCCATCTAATGCTATAGAACTTACTGGGTCAGAGGAAATAATGACATGCTCTTTATGTAAGCACGTCTATACACAGGAGGATAAGGAAAAATATGCTGAATGGTCTTCAATTCCATATTATCATGGTCACTGGGCTTGTCCAAATTGTGGCGCCCCCGTTGCAATAGATACTAAGATAGTAAATAACTATAAAATAAATACATCCATCTGCAATCCTAATTCTTGCGGGGTATGTTTTGATTCTTGTCCGACAGGTGCTATCTATACTATTCAAGAAGATGGTACAGAAAGCGGGAATACAGCAAATGAAAATGAAGGGGGAAATCAGAACTTTTCTACCATAATTTCAAGATATCAGGTATATGACTTAGAGTATGTATTTGTACGACAGTATTCATATAAGTCTGGAGCCACTGGACTACTTCACAGAGTACAGGAACTTGTAGACCCTGACCAAGGACTGATATTTTTCCGCCACGCCAAACAGGGGAAGGAAGGTCTTACAATGGATTCTACTGATTGGAAGTCCTGCCTGTCAAGAGATGCTATTCTAATCGGAAAAGAACTTAATAGAATCAGAAAAAAGATGTCCGAAGAAACCAATTCTACATCTGGAACTTCTGGATTTAAGTATAGAAGCATCTCTGTAGCCGATAGAAATAATGGAGCATATTTTATATCAAACGAGCTTCTCCCAGAAAGAACTGATGGTGTAAAGAGAATAGTTACGTTTGTTATGGAACTTCAGGGAAAGACAATATCCTCTTATAATTCTTCAGTAGATCTATCTGTTCCTAGTGATTTTGCTGGAGTAGGAAAAACTTATTATGTAAATGACGAGATAAGTTTTGTCATCAGAAGCACTACAGGAGGTTTTGACCTTGAATTTGTTGTAGATCCTGATGAGACCCTGATATTAAAGGATGTATATTGTAGAGAAAGTTGTTAGATACTATGGGAGAAGAAATAAGATTAGATATACCGTTTAGAAAGGACGAAAGCGAAGTTGAGGGAAAGGAAATTTACTTTAGCAGCTTTGGTTCTATAATGTCAGGTTCTTCCGATGCAGAAAATTATCAACAAAATTTTCTATCTATCGAAAGACCATTAAAGGCTACTGAGGTTTTTAGTAAGCTCAGGAGAAAAGGTTGGGGAAAATTTGATGGTAGGTTTATGACGGAATCTGATAAAGTTTCTTCTCAAAGACTTATGTATCGAGTTTATATTCCCTGTAAATCTGGAAATCAAGTATCGGAGATAGATTACCCTGAAGACGTTATTGACGTTATTGATACTGGGTATGGAAGTATATCTGATATTAAAGAAGGAGAAAACGGAGAAAAGATTGTAGAAAGCGAAGTTAGAATTAGCCCGTTTTTTCAGATGTGGCCAGAGAAATTTAACTCCAATCCTAACTACAACGATACCGACCGAAAGGCTATAAAAAACCAGGTGGATGCTCTTTATAAAGAAGTATTTGGAGATGACATATCTGGTGTTAATGCTATATCCTTTAGGAGAACAACAAAGGATGCTATTAGTGCCATCGACCGTTCTGTATCCTTTGACTTGATTTCCTCTGATTCTGACCTATATACTAACTGCATAGATCTTAGTGAGCTTAGAGGATATGCTGTAGTTTCTGATATTTCTGCAAGGATAGATGTCACTGTTCAATATTCAACTTATGAAGAGAATCTACCAGATGAGAGTAAAAGACTTAAAGTGTTCAATAGAGATATAACCTTTTCTGCCTTTCGCTACGAATATGATAAAGATTCTAATATTGTAGAGTGTATATCTGAGTCTTTTAGAAATGAAATGAATCATGATATTATAATATCATATTCTTCAGAAACAGGAATCTTAGAAGTAACTCCGCTATCTAAGAGAGTTAGTGAATGTATAATAAGTAGATGTGCAGTAACCTATGGCAAATTCTAAAAAGTATAATACATATATCATAGGTTTCCCTGAAGATATAAATAATTGTCCAAGAATTATCGTTTGCAGAAGTTCAGATTTTGCAGATAAATTCGGAGATATATCACTTTTCTATGTATCTTCGATTGCAAAAAGTATTATAACAGGGGACGACGGCATAAATGGGCTTATTATATCTAGGTCTGAAAAGGGTTGTTTTGAATATGATAAAGACAACCTCTCCTGGATTCTTGGCACTAACGATGAGGGAACTTATGAAAAACGAAAAGAGTGGGGATTTGATGTTATAATTTATCTATCCTCTCGAGACGATGCTCTTGGATATACAAAGTTTTTAGACTTGTGTGGAAAAGGAACTGTCAATTTAAATATATATCTTGAATTTTCTACAGAACTAGGAGAAATAAATCAGGATATTATATTAGATACTTCTCTATCTAATGTATTGAGTTCCACCGAGGAGAAAACAATCCAAGGGTATCTTAAGATAAAAGATATAGGAGACCTTAAGAATACAACTTCACGATATTCTCCTCACCTAGGGGCTTCAGATATTGCATTCTTAGGAGATAGGTCGGTGATATCAGGTCAGCCCGTTGGAATAGACCTTATGTATGGAGAAGTAATAAATCCGTATACTAATTGGTCTGCATTCGAATCACATCAGATAGGGTATTACGGAGGAGATGATATAGTTTTAGAGTCTTGGACCCCTAGCCACTATAATATTGTTTCCCTCCTAAAGAAAGACCGTTGGGGACATCCATTAGTCTATACAGTATCTAAAGAAGGACGTCGACCTATCGGAAAATATAATTCACTTGATACAGAAGTTCTCTATCTGTCTGGGAGATATGTGGTGTGTAATTGTTCTGGGGTTGAGAAAATATATGATACCCTAGATTCCAGATGGCTTGAGACACTTGGTTCTCCTATCTCTGATCCACTTAGTCCACAAAATAAAATAATAGACCTTAGAGCTAGTGTTAGTGGTTTTGACCAAATTGCTGAGTACGTCCCTGAAATAAATGAAACATTCCTTGACTTATCTAAGGACGTAATTAATCTCTATCGAAAAGTTGGCCCATGGTTCATTATAGAAAATGAGTCTAAGTCAAGTATTCGAAGTTATAAGATTTGTGGTCCAACCATGACACTGTATATATTAAAGTCAGAGCTTCCGTATATCTCTTTCTTAAATGATTCCTCCATTCTCTACTATAATCCTGGAACTAAAGAGGGTTCAGGAAGTCGAGAATGCTGTATCTATTGTGGCTTTGGAAAGACATTTATAAGTAAGAGATACGACTTAAACTTTGACAAAATAAAAGATTCTGACAGTCAGAAAAAACCAGGGGAAAGAGTTGAGCCGGTGAACCCAGAAAATATTATTGGTTCTTCTCTCGATTCATATAGAAGAAGAGAGCCAGTTAGAAAGCTTCCAAGGATTATAACTGGCTTTGGAGGTCTAGTGTTTTATACTGATGATAAGAATAGATTATATTATTTGTAATGAGAGTAGAATACAAAAACCCAGAGATATTAAAAAGACCTGACTCTAGGATTGTTCTTAAGGGTCTCCAGGGAATTTGGGAAGCTTCTTCAAAAACACTTAGACTCTACTATGAAGGCCGTCTAGAAAATATGCCAAGAGAGATATATTCGACGGACGGAGATTACATAATGGAGCTGATTCTTGATTCTGATTCTTACATAGATTCTAATTGTGGAAATATTATATACATAGAATTTCCATTAGATACTATGGCAGATATCAGTACATCTGGAGTACCAAGTAATATTACATACTTAGAGAGCAGGGGTTATGCGATTGGAGAAAATATACTAAGAGGAATAAATGCTAGTAGAATCGAGAAATTTATAAGCAAATCCTCTTGGTATAGATATTTCAGAATTAATAGAAAAACTGGACCTACCAACTTGAAGAGGCTTGATTGGGCAGGTCGCAGTGTTTCTAGGGATTACTACGAAAAAAGCTATTCTAATTTACAACTCTTCTGTGATGGCGTGGATGAAGATAGCGGGGTAGTATATAGTTTTAAGATGTCCACTCCTTGCATTACTTTTTATGGGTTTGCTACAGAAGAAACATATAAGGTTGAAGGGAATAGTAGGAAGCTTGTACGTCGAGAAATTGTATCCCTAGAAAATATACCAGGTCTTATCATTTCAGAAATCCCTGGTGGAACACAGAATTTTGTACTATCTATTGATTCAGAACATCTCAGCGCTAATCTTCTTACATTGGCAAATTTTGACCAGGAAACGTCAGATATTGTCTACCATACGGGATTTATTGCTGAAGTATATGATTCAGCCGGTCAAAGAAATGCCAGCTATCCTCTAGAAATTACAACACTTTCAGAGGATCTTACTTGGCATTGTGATACAGAAAGAACTACCACAATATTCAGAGAAGAAGGCGCCCCTGTATTCCTTTTCCGACATGATGATTATAACAAAGATACCTATCATGTCCTACGAGTATCTACACTTAAGAATATAGATAATATTCAGGATGTGAGTGTGAAGGTTGGAAAGGACGGAGAAACTGACCCATACTTTACCTACGAGATTTCCCTAGATAGTAATGTTGATGGTGGAAATGATATAATTGTCAAGATACGTCCCAGTGTTCCAAATATGACTGAGGCCTGGCTTCCTAGATTATATGCTGATGTTCCTGAACCAAGACGAGTGGAATATAAAAATAATAAATTGATATTTTATCCTATCCTTGGTCCTAGAAATGCTGACCTCTATATAATCGACCCAGATGACCCCGAGGAAACCGATATTGATACTATAGAATATCCAAATAGTATCTTAGGAGGAGACTACCTAGTTAAGACTTCTGGAGATGATACATACTGGAGGGGAGTATCTACAAATTCTAAAGTATATTCTACAGACTATGGATATACCGGATACATCGAGCCAGAACCAGTAGATACAAGCGATTCTTCTACAACAGACACAACAACAACTACTACTCCTGAAACTCCTGAACAACCCAAGCAGACTACATTTAACTTTGATATTCCCGGAATTGATACTTCAGGTACAACAGAGGGGCTTTGGATATTCCCGTCTTCTTGTTGTATCAGACCAGGACAAGTTTTTGCTATAGATTCTGCTGAGGTTTTGGGTTCTGGAAGTATCTGGTGTAGGTCTAATTGTATAAGTCCTACTAATATCGTTGGCTCTACTAATCAACATACTACAGCAACAGCAGGTGGTTCAAGTTCTTCAAGTGTCTCTAGAGCAGGTTCATCGTCAGGAAGTGGTAGCGGTAGTAGAAGAAGTGGCAACAGTACAGCTCAAGTTATTCCATCGACAGACTCTGTCTTGGTATATGATTGTTTTTATCAGACTAGGTTTATTGCACCAGATACTCCAGGAACATATGAAATAAATTTTACTGGAATTAAAGATAAATCTAAATCTGGAAGTTGTAAAGTTAAGGTGATGGGAAATCCTGATACCTCCGGAGACCCTACATATCTTAAGGGAGAAACTTCGATGATAGCATTTAGAAAAGAAAACGAATATGCCACCAATGCTAGTATCAATGAAAGACAACGATATCAAGTTGGAAGCTATACCCTAAAAATATATACCTATAAGAAATCATCTCCAAATAATCATACCTTAGTAACTAACTTAGGCGCATCTGACTGTGATATTGCCTATAAGATAACAAAATCTGGTATCATAGATGATATTGAGTGCACATCACAAGGCCTCAAGATTTCATGTGGTCGTGGTAATTATGGAGTAACTGAACTCATAATATATCTTAAATCAGATCCAAGCATATTTATAGATATTCCAGTTGTTCTATTTGGTGGTAAATATAAATATTATTAATCTAGTTTAAGATAGTATGAATAGAAATAAATTTAACATGGAAGTTCCTCTTCCTAAAATAAAATAATACTATGTCATTAATACCTTATGAAGTATCAATAGATGATACCAATGATGGAGGTTCTGGTGGTGGCGGAGGAGGTTCTTCTTCAGTAACAGTTAGATCTACTGACGACGTTATCCGCGGGTCTTCAGGGCACAATACAACTAGCTCATCAGGAACTACCACTACAAGAGATGGTAGCTCAGGAACTCCTCAGACTGACCCAGTGAATCCGGTCGATGGAAGCGCAACAAGCTCTAGTCGGTCTTCTGCAACTCTATGCTTTTCTAATGTTCCTTCTGGTGGTACTGTTACTATGGTTAGTGGAGAGTCGATGGAACTACAAATACAGGTTCAGAGCGAAACTCAGCCTCAGACGGTATTTGAGTCTTCAAATACTAGCGTAGCCATTGTAAGTAAGACCTATATAACCAGAGCAAAATTGACGGCAAAGTCTGTAGGAACCACTACCATTAAAGTCTATTTTACAAGTAGTAGTGGAAACTATTTTGAGGATAGTTTTAAACTTGTTGTAAAATCTTCAAGTAATGATATTCCTATTCCAGAAGATAAAAAGATATGGTTGACTATCGGACAAAAACGAGAAATAACAATAACTGAAAAAGCTTCTCAAACTTCCGCTGAGTCTAGTAATTCTGATATTGCCTCTTTCACGAAGACTGCAGTAGACAAAGCAGTTATCACGGCAAAGTCTCTCGGAATATGTACTATCAAACTTGTTGTAAAAGAAATCAATGGTAATACCTATACTTCTGATGCCTACTATGTAATTGTTACTCATGGCGACGGAACTAATTACCTTGATGTTGTTTCTTTCGAGAAGTCAACAACCTGGGAAAATCTGAATCTTGGGTCTGTCTTTGTAATTGGGTGTAGTCGAGATGAAACAGTTGGATATCAAGGAGCTATGTTTGAATCAAATGTCTTAAGTCCAGAATCTTGGAGAAACTTAGTTGATAGAAGCTATAAAGAGGTTAAGATATGCAGGCTTGGGCAGGATATAAGCATAAATGTAACTTCCGACGGATACATGGAAGACTTAGAATCTGAGGAATCATGGGCATCACAGTGGACTATAGAACCAGACTCAGAGACAGGCGAAGTTCCTGATATATTTTGTAAGTTTCTCGGTATTGGTGTCTATAAATTTAATGTTCAGTCTAATTGTCCTGTTCGATTCAAGACGACAAGCGATAGAATAAGTATAGGACCATGGTCAGGAACTCCAAGATATGAATATGTTATCTCTGATTACGGAAATAGTAAAGTTCTTCCAATTCATATCTTAAGTCTTCCAGAGAATTCAGTAGAAATAATAGAGATATCCTACGAGAGTCCCGATTCTAGAATTTCAAAGACTCTTAGGGTTGCTTTATATCCTCCACTCCCCGGTCTTATTGATATTCGAGGCCCATATATCTTTGTAATTCCTAGCGATTCAGGAAGCTATAATCAAAAGATAGAAGTTAAATCTTACGGAAATCTTCGATATAGTGGAATAGAGTACCCTAAAGAATTAACAACGACGCGCCTAGATGAAGAGCGTTTGCGTAATATGTGGACGTCTAATTTGGCAGAAGCTGATGAGGGTATTAGAGATAGTCTCAGGGTTAATATATCTAATGAGCCATATCCAAGTCCCAGAACAGATAATCTTGGGGTTCTCAAGTACTACATAACTTTAAAATCTGTTACTGGATATAAGGCAGCTAAACAATCAACTCCACCTGTCGCAAGGATACGGTTTGATGTGTCTAATTCTTCTGGAGCTTCCTTCGAGCCTACCAAAGAAATTCCGCCTGTCCGAAAGTATGTATACTACTATATCTATGTTCTTCCAGAGATACCAATAAAGAATGCAGATACATATGAACCACTTCAGGATTGTCCAAAGAATTCATATGTACCAATTTCTGTAGGACATAGTATTTTTGAAAGACTTAGAACTGAAGATCTTACTGCAACTTGGCCTGGCGGAGTTCGATTTGTAGACCCTAGTGGAATGTATGGAAATTTTGCTATCAGATATCCAGAACACTATGCTTCATATGGAACTCAAAATGATTTTGGTGTTACTTTTGAAGTTATGTGGACTGGTTCTAGTTATACTTGGGAACAGGCTGCCTATGGAGATGAAGTTGGATCTCTGGTAATTAAGTGGTACTACAATAAAGACTATATCATACAAAATCAGGGTCTATATAATTATTACTATATTAATAATGGAGACCCGGGATACACAGGAACTATAGAATTGCCTTATAGTCCTAATAATCAATTCTATACTCAGACTGTTCACATTGTAAAGTTTCAGAGAAAAGGACACATACTTAACGAGGACGAACTTCCAACTCATTACAGTGCTATAGGTACTTATGATCCTTTTACACTTAATCCAAGTTATAAAGTTATCAAAACAGACTTACCAATTAATCAGACCGTAGTTGTGTCTGGCGGATATTGGAAGTATGTATTTAGAGAAGAGGAGGTTGACAATGTTCCGATTAGGTATACTTGTAAACAGAATATAGAACAGCCGCAATTTTTAAATCTTACAATAGAGCCAAGAGGAAATAATGTATCTTTTGCTCTCGATGAATGGGAAGAGCTTATTCCTTACTATTCTGTTGCAAGAGGTGAGGTCAAATTTGTTTGTGAAAGTAATGTAAATCATAAGAAATCAGATACCGTTCTAGACACATTCTCCTTTACGCAGGACGGTCTTGAAGATTGTATCCTTGTTGATAATAGATTCTACTTAGGTAGATCTGAAATTAATCTTCCAGATATTAGTTTTACTTCCTTTGATCTTAAGATAGGTGGAAAGGGAATTAAGAGTTATAAGATTTCTGATATTGCAGGACGTCATGGACAACTTGATCTAGTAAGTGCAATTCCAGGTGGGATAAATATTATAGTCTGGAAAGAAGGACAATCCGAGCCTATTTTTAACGAGACTAGGGACTCTTTTACTGACATAATAACCCTTCCTGAAAATAATACGGGCTCTGAAATAACTTATACAATTGAAGTAGTTCATACAGAATCTGTTTCTAATGGAGGAGAATTTGAAAGCAGAATTATAATTAAAGTAAAACAAAGAACAAAATCGTCAGATGTATATATACCTGACGGAAGTCTTCCAAATATTTATTCATACGGAGCTCTTAGTTCTGGACTTATTCTATATACATCTATTCCTAAGAATAAAATAATGATAGAAGAAGTCATAGGAAAAGACTCGAATGATAAATGGATAGTGGGTAATGGAATTGTTGGAAAGCCTAGAATTATTTCCTTTACTGAAGAAAATCCTGACCCCGAGGCACCTTCCGGGTATAAATGCTATAAGTGTTTCTTTAGCTTCACTCCTAATTCTTCATTTGCCACTTTAGAAAGTTCTAGTTCTTATTTAGGGGAAGATATAACTCGAACAATAAGAATAAGACACGTTGATATAGATGAAGGAAATACATATGATCTTAAACAAGGATACTATACTATATATCCAACTCTAATGTATAAAACTGGAGAAGAAGACCAAGATCTAACAATAGTTACTGAAAAAGATTCTAGAAATCCTGATCATCCTGGCCACATTATTTCATATAATATGGAAGAGAAGTTCTGGCAGGTTGGAACACAGTATAGTCCAGTCGATCTTCCTCCTTTTCAAAATGCCGGAAGTAATCGTGATATGAATAAAGTTTGGGTATCATTGATGGCACTACGACATGAGGTTGAAGATGGAAATATAGTTACTTGGGAAGATACTGCTAGACTCTTTGAACTAGGAGCTCTAGAAATTGAATCAAACTCTAGAAAACTATTCTCAGATACTGTTAATAATTCTGACATAGAGTTATCGGAGGGAGATTGGTTTAGAAACATACAAACTGACTTAGTTATACACTCTACTGATATAACTTCTGAGAATACTTGGCAAGTTCTCAAGAATATAGAAGGAGAGGGGAGCGAGAGAGAGGATATTGAATTCCCCGCTCTTGAAACTATCTATACCGCATCAGGAGCAGGGTTTTATGAAAGACGGGTAATAATTCAGGAAGATGTTGAATTAAAGCTTGGCGTTCTTACAAAAGAAAAAGATATTTTTTATGAAGGATCAAAGCCCTACACAGTCAATAGTAAAATTCGAATTTGGTATAGAAAAATTGGTGAAGATATAAAAGATGAATAATGATAGAAAAATGAGTTTCTTAGATCACATCACTGATTTATCCGAATCATTGGTAAGGTTGGATGAGAGGATAGGTTTTAAAAGATTGTTTAGCTATCTCCTTATTATTCTACTCATCATTGGTCTATTCAATTTTAAAACTATTGTAAAAGAGACAATTGAGCTCTATAACGAAGTTTCAGATCAGATACACGACGAGAAGATGATAAAACGAGATGAAATTCTCGCTGATCTTAACGATATTCTTAAAGAGTATAGAGCTCTAACTGGTGCTGACAGAGTCCTTTATTTTGAATATCACAATTCAAAAGAAAATCTTGCAGGTATACCGTTTAAATACATAGACCTGGTTATGCAAGATAGAGCATATTGGGCCTCTGGTGTTCCTATAGATATGTATAGGGACATTAATATTGGGGCTATTACCAGTCTTTATGAAGATCTTAAGACTAGTATAGTAATTTTCTGTGTCTCCGATTGTGATCCAACTAGAGGTCCAGGGTGGAGACAAATGACGATAGACGAGTTCCATGATAGCTATTCTGGAGCCTATGACATTTTTCAATCTGACAGCCGAAAACAACAGGTATATGTATCAATTCCTGGCCCAAAACAGCCAATTGGGTTAATGATTTTCGAATGGCTAGATGAAAGCAAAGAAATAGATAGAGGAAGGGTAATAGAAGTCACAGCGGCTTTTGTTCCTCGAATCACCGGACTTATGTCCGTAACAACTAAATAAATTTAAATTAATTTTCAATTATGGCAAATTTTGATGATTTTGATGTTGTTGATCTCCCTGAGGTTGACGAAACTTTCGTTGAGAAGGTTAACAAGAATTCTGGTTGGAGAATTGGAACGGACATTGTCCCTAGTGTTTTCTACCAGGCTTATTTTGAAGACGGTGCTTGGAATGCAGACGACGAATCAACTTATCGTGTATACGTTGAAGAACCAAGTGAGGTAAAGCCAGAGGTCATGAAGAAGAAAGAAGAAGCTGCTGCAGCTGATCCAGATGCTGCTCCTGCAGATCCTAGTGCAAATCCTGACCCTAATGCTAATCCCGATCCTAGTGCAAATCCTGACCCTGCAGATCCTAATGCTAATCCAGCTCCTGCAGATCAGCCAGCTGCCGATTCTGATGCCGAAGAGGTTGATCGTGAGCTTCCTCTTCTAAAAGCTAACAAGTATGGTTTTGCAAAACCTTATGAGGTTGTTCGTCTTGAGATCACCCCTAGTGCATCTCTTAAGGATGAGTATCCTTTCGCTATCGTAGTTATCGATGGTAAAGAATATGACCTTGGAATTCTTGATGAGCCACTACGCTTCGTTATGAGCAAGGACCACAGAGTTGTTCTTGACTGGAAGCACGGTGAGATTTATGAATCATTTAGAATTGTTGTTAATCGCTAAATCAAACAGGGGAGTACTATCTTATCTGACACGGTAGGTTAGTACTCCCCATCTTTTAATTAAAATAAAAAATAAATATATGGATACTATAACAAAAATTAGAATAACGAGATGTAGCGTCACCCAAGATAGTAGACTTTTGGCTGTTGTACATTTAAACTCGTTTAGGTTTGAGAAGGGCATGCCCGTAATGGTTCCCTATAAGAAAGGTAATGGTAAGATTGATACTATGGTTGCAATTGGGCTTGCAGATGGAGTCGGACCAGAATATTATAGTATCATATCAGAGGGAGGAAAACTCTATGTAGCTGGTGTTTATGAAGAACTTCCAGATGTCTCCGCCCTCGTTCATAATGTACCATATATTGCTAAAGTAGACGGACAGTGGAAACTTGTCTATATTAGCAATGATAATACTACGCGTATTATAGGTGATCTTGATCCTAATGACGTAATTTATAACCTAGAAGACGGCCACAATTACTATTATAAGGATGGCAAAGTAGTAAGAGATGACTCTATTATTGCTCTCCTTGAAGACGAATTTGAACTAGTTCGAGCCGGCGCTCTTAATATTGAAGCTTCCGTTAGAGGACAAGATACATTCAAAAAAGGAACTTCTGCAAGACCATCATTCAATATTGTTGTTTCTTCAGGTGATGGTTTCGAAGTAACTCCTGACTGTGAAATAACAGTCAAGCGTGGAAATACTCCCGTCAGTGGTTATGTAGCAGGAAATGTTCTAGTATTAACTGAAGAAATAAACACTACAACTGAATATACTATTACTGCAAAATACTCAGTCGGAGACGCATTTGTAGAGTCTTCAAAAAACATAATGATTTGGTTTGTTGATCCAGTTTATTATGGAAATCCTGAAACAGAGGCTTTATGGAATGGTCAAGGGCCTCTAGTACTATATTTTAATCTAAATGATGAAGTATCAAGAGTTAGAATTCCATTGGATCTATTATCTGACTCAAACTTCCAGCATATCTATGACACTCATGGTCTTGATTACTTTGAGGACTATAGAAATTATGTAGATGGAAACTATCGCGTCTTTGAGAAAATTGATGCAGTAACTATAAATAATTTTAAACAAGAATTTACGAAATAATGGCTCAAATAACAATAACAGTCAACCCCTTTCCGGCTGATGCTGAGGTAAAGATAAATGGTGATATAGGAAATACAAGTTCTGTCGAGTCGGATAGTGAAGTATCTATCCTGGTTTCTAAAAGCGGATATGCAACGCAGGAGATTATAGATAGATATTCTTCGAGCGAGACTGTTAGTGTTGAGCTACAATCCGGCGACGACTTAGAGCCGACTATTACAGTTTCTTCTCCTAAGTATTCAATAGTAACCATTAACGGTTCTAGTACAAAATCTAAAACCGTAGTGGCTGGAGACTCAGTGAATGTAAGGGTCACTAAAGATGGGTACATGCCTTATGAGGAGACTTTTGTACTTACACATAACTTAGACCTAACAGTATATCTTGAGGAGGGCAATTGTTGGTTTGTTGACGATTCTTCTATAGTACTTTCTGGTGAAGAACAGCAGATTAGGCCAACAATACAAGTTAAAACCAGCGCTGCTTCAGCAGGATTTATGGTCGATAGTGATACTGATTGGTTACGCTGGCCTTTTCGTGCTAATGTTATTAAGGAGGCAACGTATGATTGTGATCTATGGGTTCCTAGAAATCTAACAGGTTCACCAAGAAGTATGACAATCAGACTGAGCAATCAATTAGATACAGAAACTTGGGATACTATAGAACTTACGCAGGAGGCCTTAGAAATTTGCTTTGTCAAAGAAGAAATATCCGTGCCTTGCGAAAGAACTGAGGGATATCTTTCAGTTCGTTGTGCATCTCAATCAACCAGATGGACAGTTAGTACTAATTCTAGTTGGATAACATTATCAGGAACCGTAGGAACTGGAGATTCTGAAAATGGAGTTTCATACACTATTGCAGAAAATCCTAATTCAACAACAAGAACTGGTGAGATAACAATCTCTTCTGACAGCTATTCATATACGGTTCCAGTAACACAAGGACTAAATCCAGAAATTACAAGGCCAAGTGTTGAAGAGAGTGAGTTTACTATTGATGCATACGAAGATACTGATATAACTATAAGCATTCTCGACCCGAGCAATGTTGGTTGGAAACTTGAAGGAGCTTGGTTTAGAGGAGTTCTCAATCCAAATGACTGGACAGGATCTGATACAACTGCAGATTGGGCTCATCCAGAGTTTGGGGGTGACCCTGATACTGTAGATTCTTCTGAAGGCATTGCTGGCAGCGGTTCACTAATGAGGCAACTGACGGGTACTGGAAATACTACGGTAAGAGCCCTTTTTCATAGGATAGCTTGGGAATCTACAAATACATTAGTCCTCTATGATACAGAAGGGGAAAAGATTCAGGATATTCTCTTTATACCTACTGATGATGTAATAAGTCAGTGGGATGAAGAATATGGTGCTGAGCCTGCTACTGGAGTTACTTTCAATGGACTTAAAGAAGTAGTATTAGATCTTGGAGATCGTGAGATATATACTTATGCTCGTGCTATTCCAGAAGGTGCTGCTGGAATGGATATCTTACAAACAGCAGATTCATCTATAGCCTCTTATGTAAGGTCTGGTTATCTCTTGGCTAAAAAGGCTGGTGTAACGACTGCCTACGGATATGTAAGAAGACCTGACGGAACTTATACAGATATAGATAATTCCGATAAGGTTCAGGTCGTTGTTTGGGATAAAAATAATCTTTCACAGGATTTTCAATTCGAATCTCATAAAACTATTACGCTTGGATTTGGAGATACTAAGACAATAAAACTTCTTAGAAAACCTGATTCCAAGATTCATCTCTCTGATATCTGGTTCTGGACTCCGGGATGTGTATACTCAATAACTAATAAAGAAGAGTCCTCTGATGGAACATATATTAATATCACAATAGCTGCTGGATCTACAACTAAGTCAGGTTGGTTAATGGCAGTATACGGAGGAATTATTGATAAGGTTGCAGTAAATGTAAATAATAACTGGGGAGGTCCTAAATCTGGTTTCGACGGCGATAGTAAGTGGTCTACGGATAAAGGATCTTCTATGTACTGGACTCCTAACGAACCAGTCATGTATCAATTTGAGTATGATCCAACTATCAAAGCATCTCCTGTAGGAATGACAATGATAGAAGGAGAGACTAAGATTATTCGTGGAAATTATAACAATATAGATAACGTCAGCATTGTTGTAAGAGGAAACTCAGTTACTACAGGAGGCATAGTTAATGCAAGTACCGGTGATGAGTACGAATTTCAAGTAGAGTCTCTTGTCCGTGGTGTTTCATATATAGACCTTGTTAATGGCAGTAACTCTGTTGTTGCAACCTATATGGTAGTAGTTCAGGGTACGGGGAGTGGAGAGCTTAAATCTATAAAACTGTTTTGCCCAGATACTAAATGCGTCCCTGGAAAGACTTATAAGTTTGGATTTAGCTGTATTCCTAGTATTTATCGAATCAGAGAATATAGTTCTAGTACTGATACTTATTCTCTTCGCGATAGAGTTGTCCTAGAACCAGAAAAAGACGATGCAGATAATTGTATAAGTTCCTGTACTGTTGTTTCTGATTCTACTCGTGCAAAGTCTGGAGATGCGTATTATAGTCTTCAAGTTAAGTTTAAAGAAGGAGTTTCAGGACGGGCAGGTGTACGTTTTGGAATTGTAGATAAAGGAGTCAAAACCGTTTCTAATACAGTTATCCTGGACGTTTCTTCAGAGAATACATTAACTTCTGGCACTATAGGATTTTCTGAAGAATCTATTACCCTAGATATAAATGATGGTCCTGTCGATCTTTCACAATACTTAGTCTTCACTGGTTTTTCTGAGACCGACAGTAAGTATTATTGGTTTGAGGGTTCAGATTCTAGTGGAGTTATAAAATTCTCGACTGATGGCAAATCAATCACTCCCGCCGCTATCGGAGAGTCCAGAGTCTTCGTTAAATATCATTACAGTGGTATGGAAGGCTCGGTTGCATCAATTAAGGGAACAGGAGCCAGTATCCTAATTAAAGTCAAAGACCCGGCAGAAGAAGATATCGAAGAATTTAATATTCGATTCAAGGTCTCCGAGGTTAGAATAGATAGAAGCTCAAATCTTCATGGAAAATGGGCGTCATCAAGCTCTACAGGCTCAGCAACTACAGATTTTTCTGAACAGCTACATGCCAAGTATGGTGTATGGAGTATTAAAGATCTTATTCTCTATAATGATCCTCGTGGTGTTTTCGACCGTCAAAGATTAATTGTTAGATATGAAAACGAGGCAGGTCAGAACATAACTAATGAGAACATATCAGGCTATGATGTAGCTTATCAGTGGGCAGAGGGTCGAGTTTATCTTGCTGCATATTATGGAGCTACCAGCTCTTCTGCACAAATTCGAAGAGCTATAATTCCTTTTATTATGGAGACCTCTAACCCTGATTTCATACCCATCCGTTATCTAAGCATAGCATGTAGAATACCAGACGCAACTCTACCCAAGTGGAAAGATTTTAGTCAGTGGTATCCATTTACTAAGTTCTTTAAGGTATATCCAAAAGACGCTCTCTTAGATAGTAGTGAATTTAGATTTAGCACTTCTGGTATTGACGGAGATGGTGCTAGAACTGAGGTCGTACATGTTCAAAAGTATAATCCTTCTGGAAGAACAGCAGATGAAAGATATAGAGTTCGTTTAGCTGGTCTTGGAGGATTTGCAAAAATTACAAGAATGTGGTATAATGGTTATTCTAGTTCTGGCTATGATGGAGGTATGATTCTTTGCTGGCCCGATGGAACAGCACAAGGAAGTTATCGTCCAAATTCTGTATCCTTAAGTGCCCCTAAGAATACTATATCACGAGGCGAATATATTTTTGTTCATGCCACTCCTACTCCTAATCTTGATTTTGCTATGATTGAAGAAATGGAGTGGAGATACTATGTTGATGGAAAGAGCTATAAGAACAAGGTCGAAGTAAATAAACTAGGAATTTTTGAGATTATATGTGAAACTCGTCGTGGGGTTATTATTCGAGGTGGTTCAGCTACTGGAACTCATACTATAAAGGTATGGATGAATCTTCTTTCACCTAAACAAGATCCAGAGATAACTATAACACTTATTCCATCTGCTTTCAATCCGCAGGGAGGAACCCCAAGAATAAATATACAAAGAGATGGAAATAACAAGATCCTCGACGGTCAGGTAGCAACTCTATATAATGGTGTAGTTGAAGGTTGGGCTTGTGATAATTGGCTTCTATCTTCAATCTCGCAGGAAGGACTTATACGAACCTTTACCGCCGGAAATGTAACTTATTATGCTGTAACGACCGACGGAAGATTGGCAACGGAATCTGGGTCGACTAAAGACACCATAACCGGGTGGGAACCTATCGACCCACATGGAACAATGCCAATTTCGGTCGATTCCAGCCCAAGGGAGGCACAAACCGGCGAAGATGACCTCGATCTTGGTTTTGAAGATAATTCAGGCGTTCTCTTTGCCTCTACATCCTCTGACCCAATTCGAAGAAAGGTTGTAAAGGGAGCAACTACCTTTAGTATCAATAGTGTCTCATGTACTTCTGAAAAACCTGGAATTGTATCTGTCGAGAAAGTTATCTTAGATGGAGAGATGTATGTACAAATAACTCCGAGAAAGAAGGGGGCTACTAAAGTCTATGTTGTCTATGGTGGCGCTTCAGATTCGATAAATGTAGAAGTAGAGTCTGGAGATATATATGTTCCTAGTATTTCTTACAAGGATACTACAGGAATTTCTCTTAATATCTATGAATATATATCTGTCGAGTTCAAAGCCACAAGCCAAGGAGTTTTCGATGAAATTCAGTTTATTTCTGACAATAGTAAGATTATAGTTGATAAAGGAAACTATGATCCTATTACCGGAACTGGAACTTTCACTGTACATCTGAATGATAAGACTTCTGGAAATATACGACTTCAATACAATACCGAGACCTTAGATTTTCCAGTAGTAAATAGATATAACTTAGCATTTGAAAGTATCTCTAATTTCATCTTAGGAGTTGGTGCTACACGATACATTAAGATATATCCACTCGATGACGTAATTCAAGATTCTGAAGTATCTATATCTAGCCAAAATGGAAATGTGACTATAGGACAGATTTATGAGGCTAGAGATACACAAGGGGAGAGAATTTTCGTTGTTCCAATTACATATAAATCTCCTGGTAGAGATGTCTTGATTGCATCGAGAAAGGGAGATTCCGATATATACTTAGAATTTGACTGTGAAGCTACTAGTATTCCGGCAAGTTCTATTAGTTTTAATCAAACATCGATTAATATAAACTTATAAACCTATATCACACCTGAGAGCAAAATCTTGGGTGTGATATAAATTAAATATAAAACCGTGAGTGAAGAAAATATACTTAGCGAATTAGAGCTATTACTTCCTAGTTTTAGCACGGCTGGTGGAGAGAAGCTTGGTCCAGAAAATAGATGCTTCCCTGGTACCTCTTATTATCTTGGTTTTAAAACAACTCCAAGCAATTTTCAACTTAGAGATAACTTGGAAGTTAGTCTGGAAGTTGTAGAGGGAGAGGACTTAGTTGAGTCAGCAGAATTTAAGAAAAGTAATTATCCACACTCTACTACGATTAAATTCAAGAGTGATGTCACAGGAACAGTAAAGGTTAAGATGAGAATATATGATCCTGATGCTGATGTTATGGTTGAATCAAACATCTTAGAATTATTTGTTCTCCCATATCACGGAAAACTTGCTGATTCTGACTACTGGGCTCCTGGACCAACAAAAGTAGACACCTCCCCTATAGTTCTTAAAGTAGGAGAGTCTTTCGATTGTTCTGCCAGAGCCTATCTCAATAAATATACTTATTATGCACATCTAGAATCTCACAAAGGAGAGTCTAGATATATGTATGCTTATCCTTCATCCTATAGAGAGAAGGGAGAGGATGGAACGTATTCTGGTGACATTATTAACAGCTCTAGTTATATCAGTGTATGTTCAAACCTTACATCTATTGTAGGAAAAAATATAGGAAAAGGAAAAGTTAGTATTCAATGGCTACAAAGATATTCTAGTGGTGCTATACAATCTAGTGGCAGTACTAGTATTCCCGTCACTGTTATTGATGATGCTGAAGCACTAGGTTATACTATGAATCTACGATTTAAAGTAGACAGCATAGAGGTTGACAGAACTACAACATTTGTTCCTTCCTGGAATGCTTATTTAGATCCAGAGCAGTATTATCCTGGAATGCAGAGACAAGATAGTTTTGGCTACTTTAACAAACTAGCATATCTATATGAAACTTATGACTTTCATCCAACTACTTGGGAAGACTTTTTAGAATTTGATGACCCGAATGGAGATTTTGATCCATCAAGACTGAGAATTTCTTTTGAAGACGATAATGGTAAGTATGTTTCTGCCGCATCCTGGGATGAGCTAGAGTGTTGGGTTGTTGCTAGATATGGCAAACTTGACGAAACCAAGGCAGTAGCTACAGCAAAGATTCGGTACAGGAATATAACTAGAAATCCAAATAATATTCCAATCAGGGATCATAGCGTAGCTAGTTTTGCTACAGCTCATGCGGACGAATTAGATTTTTCAAAGTGGTATAAAGCTAGTCAATTTGTTAAAATTAATCCAGGTGATGCCACCATCAATAAATGCGGCTTTAGCATGGTTCCCGGATTTGGTGATTTTATATATACGGAAAGAATCGGAACTACTGGAACTTTGGATGAGCAGTATAGAATTAGACTTGGTGGAGTTGGTCGCTTAACTACAGGCCACCTTTTTGAATATAGGCTAGGAAATCTTGAAATTTCAGCTGGAGTTCACTTTATTGTTGGTCTTCCACACTGGGATGGGTATGTATATAGACCAGCTTTGGTCCCACATTCAAGGACCTTTATTCCTAGTAAGACACAGATAAAGAAAGGAGAGTACGTGTTTATAGAGCTTGAAATCACCCCAGAGCATGAGTATTCTCTTAATTCGACAAATATAGCTTCTAATTCTATCAAATATTCTGTAAACTCTGGAAATTATATATATTCCGATGGATTAAATGCGTCCGGAGTTGCAGAAGTTATTTGTGAGTCCAGAAGGGGCGTTATTCTTAAAGGACTTGCTCCCGGAACAGTAAAGTTGGAGTATGGTAGTATTGGTGATGGAGAACAGAATTTGGCATCAACAACTATAACAATACTTGATAGTCAATATAGCACTCCAACAGGAAATCTTAAGATTAATGCTTCAAAAAATACAGACGGTACCGTAAAAAGTGGACAGACATTAACTCTAACGGGTGGAACAGTAGCTGGATGGAATTCTAGCTCTTGGAGATACGCATCTGTAAAGAAATCAGGATATCTTCAGACTTTCACTTCTGGTACTGTAGTTATATATGCAGTAACTACCGATGGACGTCTTACTAGTGCCACTTATACTACTCAGACTTCTGGATCTTCTGTTCCGATAGAGCCAGAACCAGAGACGCCCGTAGATACTACACTAAAAGAGGCTGAGGACACATCAGATGACTTAATTCTTAGTTTTGATAGAACTACGCCGGTTGAATTTGATTCACCAGAGAGCGACCCTATTACTGTTGATATAATAAAGGGAAGTCATAATTTCTATCTTACTGATGTTACTTGTATATCTGAAAATCCTGGTGTAGCAACAGCTCAGGCTTCTTTTAATATGAACAATGGTGATATGGATGTTACAATTACGCCAAAGGGTAAAGGAAGCACTATCATTAGAATTGTGTGTGGAGGTGCGGAAGATTCACTTGATGTAAACGTCTTCGGTGGTTCGAGTGCAACAACTCCAAAGTTAGAATACAACGGACAATATGGTGTATCTCTAAATGTCTATGAATATACTGAAATTAGCTTTAAGGTAAGTTCTAATGCAGTATATCAGGCCCTAGAATATAGTGTAAGTCAAGGAAGAGAAGATAAAATAGTTGTAGAGGGAGGAAACTATAACTCTACTACAGGTGTTGCTACTATTCGGGTGGCCCTTAAAGATCATATTTCTGGATACGTGTATGTAACTTATGGAACGGAGAGATTAATCTTTAGTATTGCTAATAGATTTAATCTTAAGTTTGAGAATATACATAACTTTGTTCTTGGTGTTGGTGCTACACGATACATTAAGATATATCCACTCGATGATACTATAAAAGCCTCATCTATTAACGTATACTCAGAAAGAGGTAATGTAACCGTTTCTAGTGTTGAAAATGGAGGAGTCGAACAAGATACTGGAAAGAGATTCTTCTTAGTAGAGGTTAAGTATCAGAGAGCAGGACAGGATATGCTTATAGCTAGTAGAAAGGGAGATGATGATATTTACCTTGATTTTACTTGTGAGGCTAAGTCAGTTCCTGCACAATCTATAAATTTTAATACTAATTCTATTACAATAAATAAATAATATGGCTTTAACAATAGAAAATACAAACCTAGTAATTAGTACAGAGCCAGAATATGCAGATCAGTTAATTACATTGACTTCTGATAATCCATCTGTTGTTGAGCCAGAAATCGTTTCAACATCAGAATCTGGTGTAAATACGTATCGACTAGTTGCTAATGGAGTTGGAACTGCTACTTTGACTGCGACGGCTCCAGGAGGGGCAACATCAAGTGTTCTGGTGACAGTTACAAGTACCACAGATGATGGCGGAAATGAAGGCGGTGATGAAGGTGGAGGAAGCGTAACTCCTGACCCGACACCAACAACGATTAAGGTTAGTGAGATCTATTTTCACGAGCCAAATTCCGCAGCTAGAGTCGAATCTTTAGGATTTTCGCTTAATACATCATCTTTAATTGAGATGTCACCGTATATAACTGTGGAACCTTCGGATGCCGCTAATAGAAGCTGGACATTGTCCTCATCTAACCCATCGGTTCTGGCAGTTAATGGAGCGTCAGTACGAACGATGTCAACCGGAAGCAGTAATCTTACAGTAACAGCAAACGATGGAAGTGGATACTCTGACACTGTATCTGTTACAGTAACTGCAGTTCAAGCAACATCTATAAGATTTAATACTAGTAGTCTAGAGTTACCTGTTGGTGCTACAAGAGATTTATCTAGTTATCTAACATTTACGCCGGCACTATCAGTTTATGATGGATATACTGTAGAATCTACTCAGTCGGCTATTGTAAAGGTAATTGGAAATTCTTCAATCAAAGCAATGGCAGCGGGTGAGTCTGTAATCACAGCAAGAACAAGTTCTGGCTGCACAGCTACTATGACTATTACTGTAACTGCTCAGGAAGAGGGAGATATATCTTATAATGCACCTTCTAATTTCTATATTAATTGTTCTAAGACAACACTTACCGCAGGCGAAAGTGCTACCGTTCAATTAGTAAGAACAGTTCCCGCTGGTCTAGATCTAGCATCAAGTGGTGAATTACAGCTTGTATTTCAAAATTCAAGATGCACGAGAACTACTGGACCGGATGAAGATGGAACGTTTACTATACAGGCACTAAATAATCCAGGCGATGAAGTTATTAGAATGAGATGGAGAAACGATAGTTATAATTGGATTTCTTCAGAGCCCATCAGTATAACTGTCTTAAATTCTAGTTCTGGTGAGGGTGGTATAGAGCCTCAGATAGTTTTATCTGCTGTTTCTATAGTAATGAGCTCCTTCGGTAAAATTCCAGGAGACGAATTTCAGGCCGATGTTAATATAACTCCTAGTAATTACTTGCCAAGTTTAGTAACCTGGTCGTCTAGTAATCCATCTATAGCTTCTGTAAGTAATGCTGGATATGTTGTATGTTCTGGTGAAGGAACAGTAACGATATCAGTAAATGTCGACGGAATGACTGCTTCAAGAACATTTGTTGTTGGAAATGATAATGGTTCTGAACAAAATCCTACCGACTGGGCTGAAGATGATTACGAAACTCCTCTTGGCGGAACTAATGTAGCAGCTGGGCTTGTTCCATTTACTACAGCCGACAAATACCCAACTCACTATGCTAAATATGGAAAGGGTGGATATCGTAGTGTTTCTAATATATCAGAAAGAAATGCAATTCCTGAGGCTCGTCGTGAAGAAGGAATGTTGGCTTGGGTTATATCAGAATCTAAACTATATCAACTTAGAGGTGGTTATTGGGTAGCTGCTGGATTTGGTTCAGGATCTGGAACAACTAATCCAGACGATCCAGATAATCCAGGAACCGGAAATTGCAGATGCTGTGAAGAGCTTGAACCTAGGATTGCAGCCTTAGAGGCTATTCTATTGGCTCAACAACAGAATGACTTAAGACGACAACTTGAAAATAGTCCATATACTCTTAATATATCCGGGCTTCGTCCGTCAGCAAGTAAATTCGAAGTTGGAGCGACAATGGAGGCTACACACTTCAACTATTCTTTGTCTGGCCCTGATCCGATTCCAGCTATGCAGTCCGCCCTTATTAATGGAGCTACTGTTTCTAACCCTAGTGGAATATATGATGGTCCTGCTGTAGATTCTTCAAGTGCGGGAAACAAAGATCTGTATAAGATCACAGTTAAGTACTTTGATACCAGATATGCACAGCTTGATGAGTGGAAGCAGGCTGGTGGACGCTTAATGGAAGCTAGAGCTTCAAAATCTGTTATGTTTGGTTATAAAATATATTGTGGGAAAACAACATTAAATCCTGCAGACTTTAATTGGCCCAATCTGAGCACTTCCGTTATTGGAACTGCATCAATTGTCTCTGGTCTACCTGCAAAATCAAGTCCCCTAACCTTTAGTTATTCTGTAACTAGAGGAAGAGCCTGGGTTGCATATCCTAGGGATTGGGGACAAAGTGTAGATATTCGAGACAGTCTTGGACAGTCTTACGCATTAGATTTTAGTTTCAAAGAGATTTTAGTTCCTGTAGCTGGAAGTCAAGTCCCGTATTATGTATATTACTTGACAGACGCATCAGACGCAGACGACTTTGAATTTAACTTTTCTAAAAAATAACAAACTATGCCGCAAATAGTTGCTAATTATAAATTTAATTCTAGACAACCTAACTTCGCTAGAGACCAGGTTCAAACTTATGAAGAGCTCCTGGAATACGGCGGATGGAATACTGGTGACTCTAGATACCAGCATGAAGACCAAAGAACTGATATAGATCTTGGTCACATTGTATACGTAGTTGAAAGAAATCAGCACTATACATATGTCAAGATAACTGAGGTCGATGAAAATAATGAACCAACTGGAAGCTATCACTATGGTTGGGCTCCTCTTAGTGGTTCTGGTGCTGGATATACTGGCGGCGAAGGTGGTGATACAGGTGGGGACGAAGGAGATCCGGATGTCCCCACTCCACTTAATGTCTTCGCTTATTTCAAGAGCATGGTCTTTAAACGCGGCTATGCTAATCAAGCTCCAGCTCTTCCTGGAACTGGAATAGCCCCTGGTGAGCCTGATTATGGTGGAACATTCTTTGACCCAGTCCCTTACGGATGGTCAGATGGAATTCCAGCAGTAGATGGAGATAATGATGAGGACAACGATTATATCTGGATGACAACCAGAGTTTTCTCATCGGGTGGAGCTAAAGATACAAATCAGCAAAGTTCTTGGACTACACCTCAATTAATCTCTGATTCTAAAGATTGGGATTACGAATTTTCTGAATTAAAAGAGCTTGACTCTGAACACGCATATCCAAATAAACAAACTCCTTCAGATACTGCTACCAACGGATGGTCTAATACAGCCACCGAGAATACTGTCTGGATGGCTATAAGACAGTGTGAGAATGGCCTATATAAGCCAAACTCTGAGTGGCAGGTCATCAAGATTAAAGGTGAAGATGGTGAACAAGCCTTGAAGATTAAGATTCTTGGAAGACTTGATAGCTTATCTGATCTTGAAGCTGTAGATAGCCCTCAGTATCTTGATGCATACTTAGTAGGAGATAATGTTTATGTGTGGGATGGTGATTCTTGGAGCAACAGCGGTCCTTTTAGAGGAACCTATGATGGCACTAAGAGTTGGGCTTATCTTCATATAAAATATTCTGATGATGGTCGTAACTTTACTTCCTTTGGTGGTGAGGTACCTGGAAAATGGGTAGGTACATATTGTGACTATGAAATTCAGGATTCAAGCAATTTCAATGATTACTACTGGAAGCAGATTGGTGGTGGTGATGGTTTTGGTTATGAATATATTTATACCTTAACTATGGATGACCAAGCCCCAGATGTTCCTGACGACCATACTAATTCTGAACGTCCAGATGTATCTTGGGACGACTTTGATTTCGTTCCGGTAAACTGGACAGATGACCCGGGACGAATTGATGCGACTTGGAGATGGTGCTGGGTATGTTATCGTGTTGCTATAAATGGCCATTGGAGTGAATTTAAGGGTGCACATGGAAAAACTGCTGCTGAAGGTGGAAAAGCTGCTCTATATGCTCACTATGGCTCTGATGCTGTAGCGAATAGTGCTAGTAGAAACTTCATGATTTTCACTTGGACTGCCTTAGATGAAAATGCAGACCCCAAGACACCATTCGTTCCAGAGAAGCCAGCAGATAACGTTGCTAAGTGGAATGTTATAGAGAATATCCTAGAACTAAATGAGGGTCAAGATTTTTCCTGGAGCATCGAAGAGTCTGACAGTGGAACCTGGGATGTAAATCCAGGAAACGCCCCCGACGGACTTCATAGATATCTTTGGATGTCTACTGCATCTTTCAGTGAAGCAAATGATGGTGAAATCTTAGGAACATGGTCAGATCCAGTTTGTCTTACCGGCTCTGATGGTAGAAATGGTACCGACGGTGTTGATTCTGCATTTGCATACCATCTATGTAATAGTATGGAAGAGTTTGCTGCTCTTGTGGCACCTACCCTTACAAATGCACATAATGAAGACTCCTTCGTAGAAGGTTCTGGTTGGACAGATCACCCTCAGGGAATAAGCCCTGCTCATCCTATTGAGGCGGCATCTGTTGGTACATATAATAAAGAAACCTTAACTTGGTCCTATAGTGCACCATTTATTTGGGCAAGATGGGGAGAAGATGGAATCGATGGAGACGGTGTTGAGTACGTATTCTTTGTTGCTTCTGAGGATAGTGTTGAAATAACTGATATTCTTGATGAGAGCGAGAATAAGTTAGGAGAAGAGGTAGAACTTAAAGTTACGAACTGGCTTCCTACAACACCAGAACAGCTTTCTGAATTCTTTGATGGTGATGCAGAAAAAATTGCTGCTTTCTACACCGACCACTTCAACGAGTGGAATCCAGAAGGAACGGGTTGGACTGATGATCCTTCTGATGTTGGTCCATTCCAGCCATATGAGTTTGTCTCCATGCGTAAATTCCAGTATGATGAGACTACTAAGGAAGGAAAATGGGGTCTTTTCTCTGAGCCTGCACTGTGGGCAAAGTATGCAAAAGATGGTACAAATGGTAGAAGCGTATTTACTTCATTTGTCTTCACTAGAACTGATATAAATCTTCATGGTGCTAAACTCTTTGGCGGTACAGTAGAAGATCCTAAGCCGGAGGTAACTAAGAGTGCTGATGAAACTCAGACTATAGATATCACTTGGGAAGATACTGTTCCGTCTGGTTCTAATGCTCCTGTCTGGATGTCATCTAGAATCTTTGATGACTCTCTGACAGGTGAAGGAACTGGTTGGAAGAGTCCTACTCTGCTTCAAGACACTCCGGAATTTCAAGTTGAATATACAAACGAAGAAGTTTGGAATCAGAGTGCGCTCCCTAGTCTTAATGACTATATCGACTGGGTTAATTTCCCAGAAGAAGGTATAGACGAAACAAGATGGAGACAAGCTGCTCGTGAGGCTACTGGTGCTACTTGGGGAGATATCTATGATGATGGTTCAGATATTATAGACCCTTGGTGGATGATTACTTCTCGTCGTGGTACTGGTGGAGTCTGGACATCTTGGGCTATACATAAAATTAAAGGAGAAAAGGGCGAACCTGGAACTTCTATATCAGTAAAGGGCAACCTTAATAGTTATAGAGACCTTGGAGATTCCACTGGTGATCCTGCTGGCTTAGTAGATCATTCTAGTTTGAGCCTAGGAGACTGCTATGTTATTGGTGGTCTCTTATGGATCTACGATGGAAATAACACAAAGACAAGTCCATATAGCACTGATTATGTAACTGATCCTTCTGGGAACGGACAAATTCTTGGTGATAAGTACGCTGGTTTCTCTTGTCAAGGTCAATTTAAGGGTGATCCAGGAACAACTTCTTGGATACATGTAAGATTTGCTAATAAATCTGAGGACCAAAGCACCCCTGTAAGTTCTGAAAATGAAAACTATCGCTATTTCTATAATAATGAAGTCTTTATTGAATTTACAGGCGCAACTCACTCTGGAACTGTTCCTGGTAAATATGCTGGTATTGCTATAACTAGTGATGTAAATATCGCTCCTAGTTCTATCTCTCAGTATGAGTGGACAGAGTGGAGAGGTGATGATATCTACGGAACTGAACAGATATTTATTCTATCTGATACAAGACCAGAAGCACCGAGTAGACCTAATGAGATTCCTGAAACAACATGGAATACTTTCGACTATGTTCCTTCTGATTGGTCTGACACACCTCTAGATCCAACACCTGATGCACACTGCTGGGTATCTACTAGAAGACTTAGCGATCCAGAAGACAAGAACTGGAAAACTCCTGCTATCTACACAAGATATGCACATGATGGCAATAATGGTGTAGATGGTGCAGTCAATGAGTTTATCTATCATCTTGGTGAGAAAAATTCTATACCTTCAATAGACCTATCAAAGGCTAAGAAAGGTGCAGATACTATAAATTCTGATCCGGATGCTTCTTGGTGGGAATCTGATGAGTCTAGAGATTTCCGACCTTTCGACGGAGAAGGGTATTGGGCAGATAATCCTCAGGGCGTAGAAGACTTGGAGGGCAAACATATAGAATATTATTCTTATCGTACTCGTGAGTATGATGATAATAACAATAAATATGTATGGACTTCTTGGTCGCCGGTAAAGATCTGGTCAAGCTGGGGTCAGAAGGGTCGTGATGGTGATGGTGTTGAATATATCTTCACCCTAACAAAGATAGGTAAGACTCCTTCTAATCCAACTCCATATACTATATCTGAAGAAGAAGTAGAGGTTATAGATACTACGGCTACGGACAGAAATGGTCATACTTGGTTTGACTACGACTATGTTCCTACTATTCCGGTTGCATCAGACTATGATCCAGAAGACCCAGAGTTTACAGAGCATACGTGGTACGATGATCCACAGGAAATTGGAGAGGTTTGGCGTTATCAGTGGGTTTCTATGCGTAGATCTCACTCCGACTCTGAAGGAAATGCGCAGTGGACAGAATTTAGCCAGCCTGTTGAGTGGAATAAATATACTGAAGACGGTAAGGACGGCAGAACTGAAGAGTTTATCTATTTCTTAAGTAAATATGATGATTCAGAGCATCCTATTATTCCTACTATTGACTCTACAAAAGCTCATAAAGAGACTAGTGAAGGTTCAGATGATAGAGCTGGACTTTCTTTAGATGACTGGCAAGAGCTTGTAGATTATGTTCCTGCTCTTGGTAATCCTACTGACTTTGGATATCCTATAACTCCTACTGTCTATTGGAATGATAATCCATATAGTATTTCTCAGGAATGGCCACTAGAATATCGCGCCTCTAGATTCAAGAAGGATGGAGTTTGGTCAGAATGGAGAGATCTTATCTTATTGTCTACTTGGGGTCAGAAAGGACATGATGGCGACGGTGTTGAGTATATTTTCACTAGAACTGCCAATAAGAGTGTTGTTCCTGACCTAACTGGAGAGTCTGCTTTCGCTACCTACAATGAAAAGAGCTGGACTGATAATGACTTTGTTCCTGAGGGTTGGACTGATGATCCTAAGGGCACAACACCAGAACTTCGTGTTGAATGGGTATCAATCCGTAAAACATTTAATGGAGTATGGGCAGCCTCTGGAGATAGAAAATGCTGGTCCGAACCTAAGATTTGGAATGAGTATGATGATTCTCGTCTGAAGGAAGAAATATATCATCACGGTGGAAAGACTGAAGACCCTGTTCTAAATAAGTTCTGGGATTATCGTGGTGTAGCCTTTGATCCACATCTCGACGGATTCCTCCCATCTGATGTTACTTCAGACCCTGGTGTGGCTCCTTCTGCTGTTTATACTGGAGAGGGCGACTATGATCCTGAAGGTTGGACTCCATTTGAGAAAGGCATTGATCCAGATCATAGATACGAATATAAAGCTACTAGAACTAAGAGTCCTGATACTGGACTCTGGAGTGACTTTAAAATTTCTAGATGTTCAGCTTGGGGTGAAGACGGTGATTCAGTTGAGTTTGTATTCTGGATGATTTCTCAGGATCAGTACGAGTGGATTGAGCAACAGATTGATGTAGTGCCAAATGATGAAGCGCCGGACGGACAAGGAAGAACTAGATTCGACAATGAATACTTACCTGTCTTAGAGCTCTTCACTGGTGACTCAGACGTAACGAATGATGTAAATCTTCCTGCATCTGATAATCAACCTGCCGATCCTAGTACAGCAACTCCATACGTCTACTATTCTAAGCGTGAGAAGAGAAACGGAGAGTGGCAAGCATTTAGTCCAATACGATTATATACCAAACTATTTGTAGCTCCTGAATATTCCTGCACTCTTAACTTAGGTGAGGATAAAGAGGGAATTATGGTAGTTGAAGAAGGAAATGTCTATAAGTCAGTCTCTAAGTATGTATCGACAGGCCTAACTGATACGGATCTTAGATATGGTGCCAACTCACTAATCATCGGAAAGGTTGAAGTACAGCCAGTAAATAAGACTGTAAGTGGTGATACAATTACTGCTTCACTTGGTCAGAGAGTAACTGTTTGGGAAGCTTCTGATGGACCTACTAATAATACGACTATCTCAGTAGATGGAAATTCACTTAAGATTTCCGTCACTAAGAATGATACATTCTATTATGTATGGTTCTCTTGGAGCTCTAGCAATGGGCTTACTTTCAAGAAAGATAGTAATGGAGATCCTATAGATCTTAGCTTTATCATCTATGCGTCTGGCGGTACTGCTGAGGGCTCAACGGAGAAAGTTGGATATGCTACTTATAATATTCATCCAGTGGCTGGTGATACTTTATATGAATTGAGTCCAACCCGTAGCCTCTTTAAGAAGAGATCAGGATCAACTCCATTTGATACTAGTTCAATATCATCATTCGTTTGGAAGAAATCTATAGCTGAAGATAAAACTACTAGCGTCTGGGCTAATTCAACTGACTGGAATGAAGATCCTCTCGAAATTCGATATAGAGTAGATGATAGAGATCCAATTATTATCTCTGGAACTCTTCAGGCAGACGGAACTATCTCTGGATCTGACACCTCCAGCGAAACCAATCCATTCTCTTGGACTCTACAAGAAAATACTGATGATAAGGGAGCAAAATTACTGTATCTTACTATAAAGTTATATGAATCTGTTTCCGGTGGTGGAATAAGAAACTATGCACCTGGAATAGAAGATGGTATAACTATTCAGGTCTACAGAAATAATGTTCTTCACGATGAAGAATTTATACCAGTAGTCTATAATGGTAAGAAGGGTAATACTGGTGATTATCTACAGGAAGAGACTGCTTACTGGTTGCAACCCGGAGATACTGCACCTAGTGCACCAGCATCTAGTACTGTGTTAGTAGCTCCTACTAATATCGAGGCTAATAATGTTGAGAAATGGCTTAATGCTCCATACAGTCCGACAGTAACTAATAGATATCTATTTGTTTCTAAGAGAATGAATCAGTACTATGGACAGGATGATGAAGACCTTGGTATACACTTTGGTGACCTTCATATTCCTGGTACTTGGGGTGATCCATTCCTATTCGCATCTAGATCTGTTGGTGAACAAGGAGATACTGGTAGAGGTATAGAGTCTATTACCGAATATTATCAGTGGACTTCTACCGAGAGTGCACCTTCTAATACTTCGTTAGACAACTGGACTTCTACAACTATTCCGTCGGCTTCTGGAAATCAGAAGTATCTCTGGAATTTTGAATTAATAACATATACTTCTGGAGAGCCGAGAACAAAGAAGACTGATGTAGCACGTCTTACTACTCTTGTGAATGATGGTAGAGGTATTGATAGTATTGAAGAATTCTATATTTGGTGGAATTCTGGTACTACAGCCCCAGCAAAATCTCATCCTGACTGGTATCAAAGTGATAATCCAAAGAGTCCAACAGCTACGAATAAGTATCTCTGGAACTATGAGGTAATTCATTTTGATGATGGTTCTGCGGATTTTGAGACAGATCCTGTTCTTCTTTCACAAAATGGAGATGACGGCAGAAGTCTTTTAGGAATGGCAGAATACTATCAGTGGACAGCTAATAACTCTGCTCCTTCTGCACCTTCTTCTAGTGCTCTAAATGGTGCTCCTAATACTGTGGGTAATTGGAAGAAAAATGATTCTTCATCTTCTTCTACTACAGACAAGTATTTATGGAACTTTGAATATATAACTTATTCTGTCGGAGGTTCAACTATAACTCCCGTCTCTCTTGTAGGTACTATAGGTGATGACGGTAAGGGCATAGATCATTTCGAAGAGTATTACTATTGGGGTTCAAGCAAGACTACTTATCCTAGTACAAGTACCATAGGTAATAGCAGCACCTCGTGGTGTGATCAAGATCACTTAGATACACTTAGCGCTCAAACTGAAGGAGATTCAAGCAGAAGATATCTGTGGAATTTCGAAAAGATAGTATATACAGAAGGAAATGAGACAACAGATCCAATAATTATTGCTATTAATGGCGAAATTGGAAATGGAATCAATGATGTTCAGGAATACTATCTATGGACAACTTCTGCATCCCTAACTGGAGCGCAGAATGATCATGCAAATTCTAGTGATCCAGCTAGCGTTAGTTATACAGACGACACTAGATGGAGGACTGACTGGTATGCTTCGCCTAATTCTAAGACCTATAGATATCTTTGGAATTTTGAAATTATAACCTATACAGTAGACTCAACTCCGTATAGAACAAGTCCTGCTTTAATCGGAACAATTGGAGAAGACGGTAGAGGTATAGAATCAGTTACAGAGAAATATTTATGGCACACCAGTAATACAGGAATTACGACATCTAATTATACCACATTTACTTGGTATACTGCTGATCAACTTCCTGCTCCTACTGGAGATCAAAAATATCTGTGGAATTATGAATCTGTTGTATATACTGATAATGAAACACCAGTGGATTCAACACCTATTGTTATCTCCATAAAGGGAGATAAGGGCGTGGATGGTAAAAATTATCAATTTGTATACTTCTTATCTAAAAATAATGTAAGTAGCTTTACAATAGAGTCTAATAACGATGCAGAAGTAACTACTTCTTCCGGAGTCGTAGAAGTATTCCCTCTATTTAAAGCTGGAACTATATGGATTGCTCACCCAGGTGGATCTCACTATACTGGTACAGGCTTTGGAGATATTACAGACGACCCTTCTGGTGTTAGTGAAGACTGGCCTTATGAATACGAATCACAAGGATATACTGATTCTGGCGGATCCTGGCACTTCTCAATTCCTTCCCTAAAGAATAATTGGGCGAAAGATGGTGAAGACGGTGACCCTGGTGAGGACGGATATTCTGAATATTTCCTATATAAGAGAGGTACGAGAAGCAGTGCCCCTAGTGTTCCTTCTGGTCAAGCTAGAATTTCTGACATGACTAGTAATGACTGGTCAGCAGATAGAGCATACGTTACTAGTCGTACTAATGATGATAATCCAGTTGTTTGGGCCACCTCAACTTTAGTATCTGTTAATGAAATTACTGATCCAGCGACAAATACCTATAGAAATTGGACTCCTGCTACTATAGTTTTCGAAAAAGGACCAAAAGGTGATGATGGTCAAGGTCTTGAAGGTGCTGTTGTTCGTGGACCAGTCAAGTGGGAGGATGCTGATAGTGGTAGACTTTGGAACTCTGGAGATACAGAAGAGGAGAACAATATTAGGTATATAGATATAGTTTTCCATGATGGCCACTACTATAGATGTAAGACCACACATAATCATACTGGGTCTGCACATGTTCCAGGTAATGATTCTAATTATTGGACTCTAGCGGACGGTGAGTATGAATTTATTGCGACAGATCTTCTTCTGGCTACTAATGCTAAGATTAAGTTCCTTTCTGGAAATCAGCTCATCCTAACCTATGATGATAATGGTACAGAGAAAATTTCTGGTGGTGCTGTAGGCGGAACTGGTGTTAACTTCTGGTCTGGCGGAACTAGTCCTGATGATTCCAACAACAAATTTACTGTTGACTACGAAGGAAACCTTACGTCTACTGCTGGTACTATAGGTGGTTGGGAGATTCATGATAACTATCTTAGTTCTTCCGGGACTTGGACTGGAGGAAGTGCAGGAGGGAATAACTCACTTAGCCTAAAGCTTGGAGAAATTTCTGGAAGCACCTCAATTCAGGGAGGACATACTTCTACTTATAGCGGAACTTTCTCATTAATGCCAGGAGGTCTCTCTTTCACTGGAAATAATTCTGTAACATATAGTAGTGATACTAGCTATAGTATGGATCTTGATTACTACAGTTTGTCTTTCGATACTACTAAAAATCAGAGGGGATATGTAGAAAGATCAATAGCAAGTATAGGTGCCTATAATGGAATTACTTTGGAAGAAATTGTAGACGACGTAAGTCAAGGAGTTACAAGAATAACAAATTCTTATATACAGTCAAATATGGTGACTGTAAATAATGACCTTACAGCATCAACAATTTCTGCTTCAGAAAGTATTGTATTGGGGGCCAGATCTGTTGCTCTGTCGGCTGGACATATACCATTTAAGATAGCCATTGTTACAGATGATAGTTCTTTGTTCACTGTTTCCGGAGGAGAGTGGTATTTCAACGACGCAGCTACAGGAATTCCTGCTAGTTCTAGAAGTATTTCCTCTAGTGGGAACGAATATACTTTATATGACAGTGAGAGAGGAGATTATGTTGGGTCTGGAGTTTATGATACTTCCGTTTCTAGAAGAGGCGATACTATTTACATCGAAATTTAAACCTTAATTAATTTCTAAGACTGGGGAGATAACTTCAAACCAGTCTTAGATAAATTATAAAGAGATGTTTAAGTTCATAAGAAAAATAATGATATCAATAATAAATGCAATAAAATCTCTTTTCGTAGGAGATAAAGAAGTTCAAAGAGTTACTATCGGAGACACTCAAGTTTATTCTATTGGTGACGATCTATGGCCAACGGTTCCTAGTGGCGAAAAATGGAGAATATCAGAACTTAATCTTCAATACAGCTCTGGGTCTAAGCTTGATGCGGCAGGAAGCAATTATGTAGAAATAGTTGCGACTGTCTACAAATATCGTGATAATATGACGACTGTTTATGAAACTACAACTATGTCATGTCCTCTTGAAACTGATACAAGTTGGATAGAGCTAGGGAATAGTGACACTAGGGCCTACGGAGAGAATAGAGGAACACAGAATCCAAGTACTTCTGCTGGTGCTGAAAGAACAGGTATAATTAGAGCTATCAGACCTATTCAATCAGGTTATCAGGTATCAGGTCAGGCGTCTGATTCTCAGTTTGGACAGAACTATACAGTAACTCAGTCTGCAAATAGTATTATAGTTGTAGGTACAGAAATTAACCGAGTTAACCTATATTGTTCAAGTCCAGTGATTAGCAAAATATTTGAACCAGATGACACTGATTTCACCCTTGCCGTATCAGATGGGGCTATAAACAGTATGAGTTATCATATAGAAGGATACAATATAAAGAATTATGCATCTGGATCTTATTATGGAAATGATTCAAATGTTTCTTGGACTGTAGATGCAGTTACTGGCCAATATAATAGCTATTGTTCTTGGATTACTATAACCCCCGATTCCAACGTAAGTAATAATACTATAGGAACTATAGATATCTCTAGTTATTCTGGTTCACCCGGAGATAGTAGAACTGCTTCTTTAAGAATTTACAATGGATCATCACCTACATCTGGAACCGGAACTATGATAATTACAATTCAGCAGACAGTTAGTGCATACGTATTTACTGGTCCATCCTCCGTTGGTCAGCAGCCACGCTATGCCGGAACTTTCACAATTACGTATACTGCGTCGAATAATGGTCAGGCACTAACAACTTCTGAACTTAACAGTATTAATTATTCATTTACCAGTAATGGTATTGGATGTACTTATGTATCTAGAAGAGTTTCAGGAACGTCGGTATATTTTACTTTCCAACGCCCACTCAATCCTTCTGAATCTGTTAGGACCTCCAAAATTACAGCTACATTTGAAGGAAAATCAGTTACAACTACAGTAACTCAAGCTGCTGGAATTAGTATAAGTGGAGTGAAAGTGTTCGCGTACTCTTTGTCTGGATCTGATTTTGTACTAGGAACCGTATCTAGGTCTACTGGAGAAAGTCTCGGTATCTTAATTGCATCAAAGACCACCATAGATTCCAACAAAACTGCACAATTTATAATAGATTGGAAATATTCTGGAAGTAGTGAAACTTATAATGAGGGAGATAGTGGTCCTGTTTCAGTCACTATTCCATCAGGATCACGTGTTCAAGTTGGCACAAATACGTTCTATGGGAAATGGATAGTATCTGAGGCACTAGAAGGACTGTCTATTGATGAATCATATACAGGGGTTGAGATAACTGATGTAAATATGTTTGTAGTTAGTTAATCGTATATTAAATTATGTCATTAAAAATAGGAACTAATTTCAATTATCAGGGACATGATTTCCTTGATTATCGACAGGGACTTCCTAAAACGCTTGAAGACCTAAGAAACTGGAATATCTTAGTGCCTCTTGGTTTTGAAGCGTGTGTAGACGGTGAGTGGTACATGTGGAAAGGAGAGGACTATATTAATCCTGAAACTGGCCACTGGGAGAAGAGAAGTGTAAGCATGGGAAATAATTATGATGATGCTATTGCTAAACTCATGGCTAAAGTATTCCCGGCATCATTCTCAGTCTCTGGTGGTGGAACATATGAAAAGGGACAATCCGTTGTTCCTACTGTAAGATGGTCCTTAACAAAAGAGGGCGTCGCAGTGCCAATAGATATTGTTTGGATTAATAATAGCATGCTCCCTGACCCTAATGTTACATCCTATACAGACAGAGCCATTACCTCTAGTACTACCTATAATGTCAGAGTTCAGTCTTCAGAGGGAGCAGAGTTTACAGGTTCTGCCAGATGGACTTTCTCACTGAAACGTTATTGGGGAGTTTCTAGTTATTCCGCACAGTCTCCTGAATTTATACCTCCTTCATTGGCAGGCTTAAGTTCAGAATTTGCCTCAGACTGGAAGAAGGAACAGACTCAATTTGATTGTAGTGGAGGAAAGTATCCTATGTATATTCTTCCCGCCGGTCTCTATAGTGAGTCTACTTTTCAGGTTTGGGTAGGAGGACTTAGAAACACAGACTTAGAAGTTCGTAGAGAAGTTCTAGTCAATGGTTCTGGAAGTCGCGATGAATATATTATAATTACCCTAGGTACACGTCAGACTGGTGTACTAGGTATTACGTTTAAACAAAATTAAATTACAGAAGAGGGGAAGAGATTATTGTCATGTAGTCTCTTCCTTTCTTTAAAAAATAATTAAACCAAATATGGCACAACTTAGAGGAACAAATGTAGCTGCTCCGTTAATGCCTTTTTCCGACAGAGATAAATTTCCAACACATCTCCCGCAATATGGAAAAGGTGGTTATCGAAGTGTAGCTGACCTGGACGAGAGAGATGCTATTCCGACCGAGAGACAGGAAGAGGGTATGCTTGTTTGGGTTATCTCGAAATCTACCCTCTATCAACTTCGGTCGGGAGAGTGGATAGAATTCAAAATCTCAACATCTGATGACCCCAGTTCTCCCGGAAGCTCTGATTATGCGAAGGCTTCTGACCTTGAGGCTCTAGAGGATAGGGTTTCAGATTTAGAAGAGAATGGAGTTGGTTCTGGGTCTTATCAATTTAATAGTGTCGATGATATTCCCTCCGACTATCCTGGAAACTTTGTCTATATCGATGGAAAAAAGACGTTCTATGTTAGGGATGAAGAGGGATGGCGACCTATTGAAACTAAAGCTAATATAGAATCTCGCGGAGGTATTCCAATTTTCACCGAATCTCAAGTGGCGGAGATGGAAGAGAAGCCTGAAGATTATATTTCTATTAGAGATGCTTCAGAACTTCAACAGACCCCAGAGAATGACACTAGAAACTATGTAGATATTCTATTCTCTGCTGTCCGAAGTCTTCAAGCTGAGGTGGCTAAGTTACGGAATTCTATGAAATACGGACTCTATTCATATACCGGAAAAGATACGGCAATGTCTAGAGTTATGGATTCTTATAGTGATATTCCTGACGAAGAACCTCTATGGGCAACTGAAGAAAGCGACCTAAGCCCTATCGACGGAGCGGGAACTGAACTTGGAAATGGACACCTCTTAGAACCCTCTGAAAACGTTGAAGTCCTTGGAGAAGATGCATTACGAATTTCTAATGCTTCTTGGACTGACCCTCTTGGAGTTCTTGGTGATATAGAAGACCCTAAATTATATTTCTATTTTACAGCATCAAGTCCCAAGATTACATTAGCCTTAGATCCCGGTAATCTTGAACTTTCACTCTCTTCTCTTGGCGTTCCTAATAGTTCAAGGTATAATATCCTAGTAATTATTTCTCGGAAAGTACATGAAGTAGGTGATAATTTCATCTGGGTATCTATAGCTAATTATGCAACAGCTGTTACTACAAATGAAGGTTACTGGGACCCTAGAGCTAATATACTTAGTACGAATAAAACATCACTTTCCGAGGCTTATAGTGTTTCTGAAATTAGATTCTCTGACTTAGACCTCTTTAAATTTAATATCTACAGCAAGTATCAAGATTTCAGCAATACTATACTTCCGTCAGGACCTAGTGATGAAGATTATAAATATCGGGTAGCTCATCTTACTATACGTTCGGTCGAAAACTATTCAGACCTTGATGAAATTAAAGACCAGCTACCAAAGAACGAACTTATATATAACGAAGATAATGGATTCCTCTACATCAAACTAGAAAATGGAAAAGTAAAAAGAATTTCTGGTGGAGGTGGTGGAAACGAAAATGACGACGAAACAACACCTAGTGGTATGGAAAAACAAGAAATTATCGAATGGCTTGCCGCTAATGGAATTATTGTAACAGATGAGGGCGGAGAATTAGTACTTGGACCCGTCGCAGATATTACTTTTGTTCATCAAGGAACTGGCAAGAAGTTTAAATTTGAAACAGATGCAGAAGGCAATCTTCATGCTACTGAACTATCTGAAGACTCTTATGAAGGCCAGGGCGGTATTCTAAGTGTTAATAGCTTTGACCCTGACAATACTGAAATGAGTATCCGCGGCTTCGTAGGAACACTTGGAGATAAGAAACTTGCGAAAGCCGGTAAACCTGTTGCCATTGATAAAGACCATGGATTATACAGCGACCGTGTTAAAATTGGTGCTATCTATGCTCCTAATGCAAGTCTAACTACACACGGATGTTCTCATGCTTTTATTGAACTTGAAAATACATCCGACCAAGACTTTCTCTTAGACGGTTGCTACCTACATTATGCTACCGGAACTAGTGGAAATGGAGCAGCGGCAGATATTCGGACTTATCACCTTGCCCTAGAAGGAAAAATTCCGGCCGGAGGAACTTATCTTGTTCGTGGAAAACAGTATACTTCTCCGGAACAAGCCAATTGTTTTATCAATGTTGCAACTTTCGATAAAGAGTGGTATATTGGGGAAGGAGAGCTTATAGACCTGACTCCTGCCTCAAGCAATACATATCTCTTAACCTACGGACTTCCTGAACTAGATTGGAAGACTGTGATGTGGGCGGCTAATACTGATGCTTCTACTGTAAAGAAAGCACCATGGGTATATGATCCACACTACATTGATAGCGTATCCATTGGAACTCCTGTCTATAACGGTGATTCTAATGCTAATTCAACCTGGAATCCATATAAGAAAAAAGATATTATCAATGCCTCTGCCTACTATGCTATCAAAGCTTTTGACTGTATCTATAAGAATACTTTTGAACTAGAACCAGCCAAGCAAGGATATCAAAGTGCTGGAACTATAGATTCTAGCCGTGTCCGTGGTGTAACTGCCGGAGACTATCAATATCTTAGAGTTAATAGTGATGTTATAGAATTTCCGAAAGCACCAGAGACGTTCCCTGTTAACAGATATACACCTAAAGCATCCTTTGAACATAAAAATGTATGTACTGATAAATCAAAGCTAGATATGAGTAAGCCTAATATGGTAACCTGTAGTTTTGGTATTAACATTCATACTACCAGATGCTTTAACTGGATATCCGCCGGAGAATTTGATGAATTTATCTGGCTTCGTCCAAAAGGTTCTGAGGCTTGGGTAAGTAGGTTTGAATCTTACAAGGCAGGAACTGAATCTGACAAACCTGGAGATATGGTTAAAGTCAGTTTCCCGGATGAACTGAAAGCAGCTGCATATAATAGACTGACTGGTACTTTCCCAGCAGACGGAACTCATTATACTTCACACAAATGTATAATTAAAGTACTCTCTGAAGCTCCAGCTGACAGTCCGATTGAGTATGAATATATTGTAGGTAGAGCTGACAAGAATAAGAACCCAGATCCTAATCATACTGGCGATATTCAAACATTCACTCTCTATCCAAAGTCCTGGAAACCTAGAATTTTCCAGACAACAGACCAGCAGGGATTCCATTGGATTGAGTATCAGGCATGGGCTGCAGCGGCCGAAGAAGTAAATAAGCTTATAAATAGTGAACTCGAGGCTGGCGAAGAGATTATTCCTATCTTAGTCAATACTGGTGATATGACTCAGAATGGAACCAGAATCAATGAGTGGCTTGACTACTATAATGCTGGTAAGTGTCTTTTCAATCACCTAGAGCAGATGAATGTAGTTGGAAATAATGACCTTGTCGGAACTAATCCTGAGATTCTTGGAACAGGTGATGACCAGGGAAAATCTAATGGCCACTATTTCCATGTATTCTATTGCTATGAGGTAGATCCAGAGGTTAATCCTATAATTCCTTCTACCGACGGAACCCAAGTTAAATACATTCCTAGTTTCTATTACTTTGAAAATGAAGCCGATAGTATAGAAGATGAGTATAGATTTGTCTTCCTAAATACTGAAATTACAACCATCAATTGTAGAGATTGGTATAAGAGAGTTAATGCAGAAGGAGAGCCAATTAATGTTTATACTGGTTGGCCAATAACTGATAGAGCTACAGCAGAGTATGATCCTGGGTTCAAAACTATCTACTCAATGATTTATCAGATTCTCGAAGGTGCTGGAGATAGACATATTATAGCCGCTTGTCATGAGATGCCTTTCACTGTTGTTACCGGAGCGAACCTTAAGACTGCAAAAGCAAATGCTGACCGGTCTATGAATGGTATCTCTCTTGTAGGATGTCACTGCAATCGTGAAGGAAGTCTTAACGAAAAATCTATCTACTGGCTATCACGTCTCTTAGAAAACTTTGATGTCAAGTTGATGATTGGTGGACATAAACATACATATGCCTGCACTAATCCTCTTCGTGAGTTCTATTTCTATGATGGCGGAACTAAGAATTCTCTACAGGATGGACCTATGGTTATGGAATCTACACTTGAACATGATGATCAAGTATCTTGGATTGCAACTGTCGGGCTTGTAACAGATGGAGCTCAGAAAAACTATCAATTTGGTGTGGAGTCCGAGAATACAGTTGAAATTCATACTACCAAATTCCCGATTATGATAGTTCCTGACGATACCCCAGAAGGAATTATCCTAAATACTGATACTTGGTGGCCTTGTTATGGTGTTCACTCTGATAGTTACACAAAAGTAGTCTATTCTATGTGTCAGGCAACTGGATTTAAGCTTAAGTCAAATAAAGAGCTTCCGTCCGACCAGCAGAAATTCTCATATGCAATTCCTAAGACAACTGTAGGTACTGATGCTGATACCCCTAATGATAATCAGTTAAAGCCTATGTTTATTGAGATAGTTCTAGAAGATAATAGTTATTCTATTTATCTAATGAGAATAGAAGAAATTACAAATGGAACTAAACTATTCTCTCAGGATGCATTTAGTACAAAGGCAGCATACTTTATGTACTTGAAGCATGAGAAAGAATCTGAAGAGCTTGATATTCTTTACGGACATTGGGTAAGAGATAAAGAAACTCTTATAGTAATAGATGATACACAAGCAGAATAAAATAAATAAATAATAATGAAGCATAACGGAAAAAATATTATAACTGATCAAGATATAACTTTGACAGGTAATGACTATGCAGGAAAAACACTTGACACAGTACTTACCGACCAAGAAGAAAGACTTGATCGGATAGAAAGCAACGTTAAGTGGATTTATAAGTATGGTGGAGTTGGGTCCGGATCTGGTGGAGGGTCCGGATCTGGCTCATCAACTAGATGGTCAGTTGTAGTTACTAGAGCTGATACTGGAATGGTCTTAAAAGATGGCGTATCCCTTAGTTTGTCAGGTCCAGGTAACTACGGGCTTAATGTTCAGGTATATCGTGGAGGTGCAGATTCATTTTCTGTACAGTATTCATATCAGACCTCCAAGGGTTCAGCAAGTGCCTCTGATACTTTGAATTCTAATAACTCTTTCTATGCATCTAGAACACTTAATCTAGATACTAATGGAATTCTGACTATCAAAGTAATTAATAAATCCGAACCTGACGAGCCACCTATTACTTATACAATTCCATATATAGTATCTTCGTATTCATTCAATCTCTACTATGTTTACGCAGATAATAAAGACCCATTTACAGCACATTCAGACAATACAATATTTATGAATGATGTAAAGGGTCGTGGAATTATGGCAGCTTTAGAATATTCTGTAGCCGTAGGTATTCAATCTGCTTCATATACTTATACAGATTGGGAAGGTCGTGTAGTAGTTGTTTCTGGAGATTCTGAAGATGGAATTAAGGAGAGAACATCAAAGATTATATATATTCCTTTATGTTCTGATATCAACTCTTACCTAGAAGATAACGATAATGCTAAGTTCCGTCAATTCCTCCTAGATATTGATCTTACTTTAGATGGACAGACCCAGAAAGAAAATATATCACAGCTATCTCTAAAGGATACTCTTATTCCATCGGATCTGTTCCTTCGTGTTACTGCCTCTGGTGGAACTATATATGATGAGCCTCTAGAAGTTGTAGACCCGTCTAATCAATTTATAGTTGGTACTATCGTATTCCAGGTAACTCCTTTCTATGGAGCTATTGTTTTAGGTCGTACTTATAACTTTTCTGTCTATCTTGATGATGTAAAGCTTGGAGAGGAAGAAGGCATAAGAGTCAATACATTATCAGACCAGCAAGTTCAGTCCATCCCAATTCCAGCATCTCAAGCCAAACGATATAAAATTACCTTTACAGTAACAGAACCCTCCAGTCAGTCTACATATACTGTTGACTATTGGTTCATGACTAAGGAAGCTACTAGTTCCTTTAATTACTATCCTAAGAGATCTTCTGCATCAGGGTCAACTTATATACCAGTCATAACATCTGATGTCTACAGAAAACTTCATGATGCACAGAATATTGAAGGAGTTAGTGCTACTACGTCTTTAAATATTACTTCAGTTTCTGATGATACAACTACTTATAATTTCTTATCACCAGACCAGACTTCTTATGAAAATCTAGATCAACTTCTATGTCTTGGTATTCAGTATGTTAAGACAAATGATGTAACCAGACCTATAGCTAGATTTAATATTAAAGGAGGACCAGTCGGAGATATCTATATTTATCAGAATAAGATAGTAATAAATAGAGATGCTCATGTGTCAGATATGTCAAATGTTAATGGTGATTCCTGTGAGATTTATTTCCCTATGTGTAAGAAACTTAGTGAAACAGGTCTCTCCGACTATCACCTCCTAACTATATACAAGAGACTAGAAAAACAGGAAAGTAATAACTACTGGAAAGGAATCTATGTGTTTATTGATGGTGACTTAGAGGCTGCATTCGGAACTTTCACTACTTCTCACAATAAATATACAGGAATTACTTTCTTCCCTGGAAACTACTATGTAAACTTAATCGAGAATACTTGCTTCTCACACACTTCTAACGACGAATATCACTACTACATGGATGATATTGACGTCATGGGGTATTATTACGCATATAAAGAACTTATCCTCGGTATACCTGTAGACGAAACTACTAAAGTTCTATATGATAACTTCTCTACCTTCAAAGCTGACGATGAGAACTTTATCCTGACCAACGAGACCACAATTCATAATATTGCTGAAAACTCTGAAGTTCCAGTTATTATAATGAATTTTACTGATAATGGACAAGGAACCAATGGTATTTCAGGTTATAAGGATTGTTTTAAAGAGTTTATGTCTGCAGCTTATACGGAAAATACTGAATTTGAAAAAGCTCCAGTTACCGTTTCTTGGTCGGGAGGAAAATCGAAGCCGGTATCAATCCAGAAAGATGGAGCTCCAGCTATTTTCTATATAGAGCCTCAAGGTTCATCTACCCGAAGTTTTAGAAGTAAAAACTGGGAATTATATGCACCATCTCCGTCGGATGAAGGTCATATTTGTGTCTACACTCCTAATTTTAAAGATGGAGATATAAATACATTCCTCCCAGAAGAATCATATACTCTTAAAGCTGATGTCGTCGATTCTAGCCATACAAATAATAATGCTATTGCTAGTTTTGTAAATGACGTAACCAAGCCCTTTGCCGGAGCTACAATATCACAAGTATCTCCGCAGGGTGGACCATCAAAGTATTCAGGCTATATTAAGAATTGTCTTTCTGGATTTCCTGTCTTAGTATTCTTACATACAAATTATAAAGACAAGCCCGAGGAAGTTGAACTTAATGTTAATAACTACTATTTCCTTGGAATCTATAATTTCAATCTAGGACGTAATTCATTCTTCAATCTAGGCTATAAGAATACTGGTGCTCTAGAAACAATAGGACTTCAAGATGGTTTTGGTATCTATGAACTTCCAGAACCAGGTCTTCTACCAGATATAATGGTAGGTGAAATTCAAGGTAATAATCCATACTTTGACTTTTCTCAGTATGATACATCAATTCTCTTCAAGCTCCCAAATCAAAGCAACGATGAGACTTATATGTGGGGAGACCTTGTTGGTGGCGGACTTAATAATGCAAACGCCAAAACAGCAATCTCTAAGTTTGTCGAGAAAGTTGCAAAAGCTGGAGGCTATATCTTTGATTCTATTGGAAAGGAGTATAGCGATGATGCCAAACACGGTTATGAGAGTGGGTATTCTGTTATAAATCAAGTACCAGACTATACATGGCAAGCTAAACGAACACTAGTCGGAGCCAAACCAGAATATAGTTTTATGCAAGTGGCACAAAGAGCAAATGTTAATGACCTTATGGATTTCTTGATTACCCCCGAGGATGATCCAGAAAAATTCAGAGGCATAGACTATAACTCTCTTTGTGAATACTATACTATATGTATGGCCTTCGGTCTAGTCGACTCGGTAGAAAAGAATCTTAATATCAAGTCTTGGAATTCTGGACGAGATTTCTATCTTGCTTTCTACGATATGGATACTTGTCTTGGTGTATCTAACTCTGGTTCCAAGATTTCATACTTTGCTTTCTCTGATTATTGGGATTGGAGAGGCTCTATAGAAGATGGATCTTTGGGAGATGTTAAAGTATACCGAGATTATGCACCGAGCGGAGAGAACTCAGGAATTAGTTCTGAATCCTTCTTTGATACCCCTAGTTCATATCTATTTGCTATCGCTAAGTATGCATATCAAGTTCTTAAGAAAACTGCTACTAGTGATAGTCAGATAAGTGACCTCGTATATCACCCTAATAACCTATGGGCTAGATGGAGAAAAAGAGAGGGAATGAATAGAGGAGATGGTTCCTTGGCAAATGCAAAAACTTTTATAGATAAATATTATAGACATCACCTGGCTGGAGTCCCTGAAGTTGCTTTTAATTATAACTATAGATACAAATACTTTGTAAAAACTGCAGACGGACACGGATTTGATGCAATTAATTTTCCGAAGTTCTATGGTCGAAAGATAGCCTATACTGAAACTTGGCTTGACAACAGACTTCATATCCTTGACGCTTATTTCAATATAAACAACATCCCAGAAGAAATGAATGGCTTTAGCGCTCCTACAGTTACCATCGATTCTGAGGTCGATAGAGATAATCCTGATATCTATGTATTCCATGATATCTTCTCTGAAACTTCTGTAGGTAAACAATATGCCAATGCTTCTGCGATTATTAATGTAAAGGCCAAAGCTTATTCTCCACTTATTTGTAAAATTGCTAATGACTCCAGCCGGTATATGTTTACAGATAACGAGAATCAAGGCTACGATTTCCTCATGAAGACTAATGGTAACCAAACCTATCTCTTCGGAGGATCGGCTATGTGGACTGAAGTAGACTCTATCAATCCATTTATTACATACTCTACTGATTCATCCTTCTCAATTACCTCTGACTATTTCTCAAAGATAGTTGGAACCGCTGGGTCATGTAATTCTTGGACCTTTAATACACCATCCCTAAAGTATCTGTCCTTAACTAATCAGACAGACGTAGCAACCTATAAGGGAGATATTGAATTTAATGGTCTAGAGAATTATCCAAACCTAAGGGAAGTAAAGATAGATGGAACTGAGATTAACCTTAAGATAACCAATTCCAATATAGTTTCCATTAGTGCTCTTGGAATGAAACAAGGTGCTAGACTGGAAGTTTCAAATACCCCTAATATATCAAATATTGCTGTATCTGGTCACTTAGGAGATTTAAGTCTTCCTGGTTGGGGAACTAATATTGCTCTCCCAGGCGATGGCTCAACAATAAATAGTGGAAAGATTAATATTCAGAACACTAAATATCCAGGAGCATCTATCAGAATCTCAAATGCGCCTAATCTTTCACAACTTGTCCTTACTGGATTTAGAAAGATTGTTGTAGATAATTGTCCTCGTCTGGCGGAGATAATTATAGGCGATGTTGAAGATATTGAGAACTTTGGACTTCGTGTTCTTGATGTAACCTATCCAACGCTTCCAGAAAATTCTACTATAGTTCTTTCTGATAAGCTTACAATAGGACCCGTCGGAACAGCCGAAAATACAGTCGACCTATCACAATGGGGTTCTGATTTTGAGGCTCTGCGCCTAAGACATACCCCAGTCGTAAAGGTCGATGTTCCAGACGGCTGTAATATCAATCTTCTTCCATATGCTTTCTTTGATTGTCCTAAGATTACATGGTTAAATGGTAATAGTACTTTCTGGATTCACTCTGAAGAAGACTATACCAAAGACCCAGGAAGTATAATATCTGCAAATGGCGCTGAGACTTTCCATAATGCGGTTAAATTTACAATGACCAAAGAAGATGGAAGTCAAGTAGATCTTAGAGTTCATAGATATTGTAGCAACCTAGAGAATACTTTCTGCATAGATGTAAACAGACTAGGCGGACGTGGAGATATAAGACTTCCACAGGCACAATATTTCTTAAATGAAGGTTCAGAAGATGCTTATAATGTAAATTCTGTTGCCTATATCTTTAGAGGACAACATATCGACTACGGAAAAGAAGACTTGATTCGTGAATATAACTTAGGCATGTGTAGTATTGGTTTTTCTAAGTATCCGAAATGTAATAAATTCTCATATGCATTCCGTGATACTTGGGTTAGAGCCATTAATAGATACATGTTTAAAGACTTAGGTATAGAAGCGGGTACAGCAGGTCTTCTTGGTCTTGGTTATGCTTTCAATCAGGTTGTCTACGTAACCAGCAATCCAAGTCAGGAAAGCAAAGTAGTCGGAGATAAATTAGTTTCTGACTATGTCCTATATGCTACAACAGACTTCTTAGAGGAAATTATTGATAGAACATATCAAATTAATATGACTGAGATGTCTGATGGTGGAAATAGACTTTGCTTCTTAGATACTTCAGTCCCTGGCGGTCAGATTCTTGATACCGTCCGACTTAAAGATATATTCTGCCCTCACGGAAAGACACCAAGTAGATTAGGATTTATTCAAAATATGGAATTCTTCAAGGGTCACGTCTTAGATATGACTGGTGCTTTCGATTGGGGAACAAATATTCAACTTGTTCTTATGAGATTCATGAGTAACGTTGAATACCAGTTCTTTGTCGACGGCTCACTTGAAAGATTGTTCTATAATGCTAATGTATTTAGCATTGAATATTCCTTAAGTAATCTCTATGGTTATCCTAGTGAGGTTAATATGGCAGAATTTATTAACTGGTCAAAGGTTGGACAAGTTTCTAAGCTTTTCTCAAGTCCATCGGGTACATATTCGCTTGGATTTAATAAGAGAATAACCTACAGAGATTTTCAGGACGTTATCTGGTATAATATTTTAAGAACACCTCCAGGAAGTATGGGCTCTATTTTCCAGGATTGTACTATATACTTCGAGTCTGGTCAGGAAAATGAAGAGTTCTCATTAGTATCTCCAGAGAATGAAGGAAACGTAAGACCTAGTTCGACGATAACTGATATCTCCTATCTCTTTGCAACGCTAAAGGCTAAAGTTCAGGGTTCTACTGCATATAGTCCGTTGAAGATGACTAGTGATTTTATGAAGTATCTTCCTGCTGTCAAAACTGCCAAAGCTGCATTCCGTGGTATGATATGGGCTAATCCTATTCCTTGGGACTTCTTCTATAAACGTGTTCCTATCGAGAAGAACGTCTATGTAAAGAAGGACGATAGCTTCATTCCGGCGACATTCACTGGTTTTGAATATAGAAAAGAACTGACAGACCTTACCGAATGTTTTGCTGGTATACGACTTCCAAGAAATATGGCATGGAAAGCTAGTGGAGATTATAATAAGAGACTAGAAACTTGGACTATCTTAGGTTCCGACGGAGAGAATTATAGCTCTTATTATGATACCCCCGATGGCGAAGAAATAACAGACTGGCCATATATCGATGCACAAGAGGTAGTTGAGTGTGCCCTTCCGCCGGGAGAAGACTGGATTCCTGGAGATATTGGAGGCGTATACTGGTCTAATCCTGAGGTAGGTGATGAAGGAAAGGGGTTATTTGTCTCTCCTGATGTCTTCTCTGCTTGTGCTTCTGGATGTAATGTTTCTGGATGTTTCTCTGCAAGTACTTATGGAAATGAAAGAAAAACCCCTGTCTTTACTGGTGTTATTCCTAAGCATCTCGTCTGGTCACTTGGAAAGAGCTCAGACTTTGGCAATATGATGGCTAATCTGAATATTCTTCCTAGACTGTATGGAAGTTATAGACCAAGTGGATCTACTATCGTTCAGAATTACTACTACTTTGTTCCGTCAGGATTTACAAAGAGAACATCACTTAATAGTGCCTTTAACTTTAAGATGATTTTCCCTAAAGAAAATGTTAAGACAGGTACAAATAGTGGATATAAGGATTACTACTATGTTCTTCTCTTTGATAGTCTTCCAGAAGAGGTTACAAGTCTGAACAGTGCACTTCCTTCATCTAACATCGCTATAAATCAGATGTGGTCTTGGAATGGTACTAAAGTTCTTGATGAGGATACTGGAATTCTTGAGAAACCAGACGGAATCTACTATTCTATAATGGGAACTCCTGAATATTCCGGGGATGAATTTATTGGAATGTCTACTGGTATTTCCTTAGAGCGTTATAGTTCCTTACGTCTTGATGGTTTAGTACAGTCGTCTATAGCTTCTATCATGTCTGGTAGAGTGTTTATAGAAGACTTAAGTGCTTGGAAGGCCAATCTATATCTTTCAAATACAAATAATTCAGCAATTTATCTTAGTTCATCTGGTCTATCTTATGCAGCTGAGATATATCTGCCAGTCAAAAATAATCAATTCTTAACGGCTTCTTCTGCTTGTTATATACATAAAGAAAGTATTACTAATTATGGGGCAACCGTGATAGAATCTGGTAATAAACTCACGTACTATCCAAACGTTCTTATAATTGAGTAGCCTGAAATACCACATTTTGCTGATATCTAGGCCCCAAACTCTTATTATAGGAAATTGAAAATATTGTTGTATAAATAAAAAAGAGAATAAGATTTTGATCTAAATATCATTGTCTTATTCTCTTTTACTAAACTAAAATAAGTAATGGGTAACGTTTTCACTAAAGTCAGATTTTCTAGATGTAGAGAAATTATGAGCTCAAGAGAAGCAGCTATGATACATCTAGGAAATAAAGAGTTTGTCGCCGGTGAGCCAGTAATTATTAACTATTTTGAAGATACTAATGCCTCTGTCAATACAATAATGGCAGTTGGTATAAAAAATGGTAAAGGTTCTGACTGTTATCGGATTATAACTTTAGGGCAATATGAAATCGTTTGGGGAGTTGGGAGACAATTACCGGATGTTTCTTCACTAGTTCATGATGAGCTATACTTATACCAAGATAACGATGATGTATGGTATTATGTAAGTGCTCAGGATGGTGTTAGAATATTGGAACCGCTACTTCCATATCCTCACACATTCATTAATATTGCCAACAATACTATTTACGTTTCTGACTCAGACCGACACGTTAGATCCATAAATGATGTCTACACTAAGTCAGAAATTGATGCTCTTCTTGAAAGTATATCGGGAGGGGATTTTACAAGTTTATCTGCTCTTGAGAGGAGATTAAACGAAGCCTATTTAAGAATCAATGAAGTAATAGAGCAGAATGCACATCTTGCTGAAACAATCGAAGGAATATCTGATTCTCTTGGTGTTATTCAGGAATTTGGGGACAAGATAGATGATTTTGAAAGCAGGGTTAGCGCTCTTGAAGTTTCTGATACCGATGGAAGTGTTAGTGGAACATTCTCTAGTATTCAGATTACAGAAGGTGGAAGTTCTGATACTATTGTAATTGATAGCAGTACTGTAGTTACTACTGAAAATATTGAATATTATATAGGCGATGTAGCGGAAGCTATTCCGACTGAACAAATAGAGGCTCTTGATTAATAGGAGCAAATAACTAAAATTTTAAATCTAATTTATTATGCAGTATTTAGACATTGCTGGTGTACAGGTTCTTTGGGGAAAGATCAAAAACCTTGCTGCCGCTGGAAAGACTGTCGTCTCTATTGATACGACTGCGGCAGGCGCATTTGCTGGTTTCACATTAACTCCTATCGAACATAATGGTCAGGACGAAGATGGCCACATGGAGTATAAATTCTCTCTAACCGACGTACAATCAGCTTCTGGACTCGCTACTATTCTCGCCGGATATGCATCAAATTCAGATCTATCCGAATTAAGTAGCAAAGTAACAACACTTATTGGTTCTGACAATAATAAATCTGTCAGAACTATTGCAGCTGAAGAACTAGCTGCACAGCTTATTCCTCAGAATGCACAGGAAGCACTTGACACACTTCAGGAAATCGCGGCATGGATTCAGTCACATCCTGGTGATGCCGCTACTATGAATGCTAAGATTCTTGCTCTTGAGGCTGTAACCGCTCTTCCTGAGGATGGTGAAGATCCTGCTTCTGGAACTATTGCTGCCTACGCCAAAGATTTAGTTGATGCAGAGACAACAAGAGCCGAAGCAGAGGAAGCTAGAATTGATGCACTTATTACTGCCAGAGCTGGCGTCAATGGTGCAACAACTAATGGTCTCGATGCCAGACTTAGTGCAGTTGAAACAGTCCTAGGTCAGACTGAAGGTGAGATGTCTATAGCTGACCAGGTAGCAGCTGTCCAGAATGCTATCGACGAGCTAGACTGGGACGCTGAAACTTCTGATAATGGACAGGCAAGTGCAACTCATGTTCTTACTGGAATTCATGTTGAGAATGGCCAACTTCTGGCCACTGGAGGTATAGATGAGATAGAAATTGCTCCTATCTCTTCTGCAAGCCTCGATACAGTTCTTGTTTAATTTATTTTATGTACAAGGGAGGAGAGGAGAGATCTAATCCTCCCTTATACTTAGTTATATATAAATTCGGATAGTTTTCGGATATTAAAATAACTAATGTAAATAGTAATAAAAAAATATATGGCAAAATTTTTAAGTGAAACTGGATTGCAAACAGTATGGTCAAAGATAGACTCGCTGTTTGTTAGAAAAGCTTCGGTATCTTCAAGTAATAATACTGCTTCTTTTGGGAGTGCAGTTACTGTTGGATCTGTTGGTGGTGTAGATCTTAAGTTTACTATGCCATCTAATCCTGTAAGTTCTAATACTGTAACTACTAGTGATACGCTAACTGCAGATAAAATTATTCTTGGAAATGGTACAAAAACTGTAAAAACTAGTACTTATGGGATTACTACTACAGCTCCATCTAGCAGCTCTGATAATACAACTATTCCTACTTCAAAGGCAGTCTGGAGTGCGTTTGGATCTGTTGCCAGTGCTCTTAAATATAAAGGAACCGTGGCTTCAAATAGCGCTCTCCCAGCTACCCACTCTGTAGGCGATGTTTATGTGGTATCAACTGCAGGAACTTTTGCCGGAAAAGCATGTGAAGTTGGAGACTATATTGTATGTAAAACTGCTGGAACCTCTGCAAATGATGCACATTGGGACGTTCTTAATGGTGAGAATCAGGTAGAAAATAAATCAGCCTCTCTTGCAGCTGCTGGTAGTTCTGCTACTATTGCTACAGTTGATGGAACTAATATTACAGTTACAACACCCTCAGGATGGACAGGTGTTGCTAAAACTGGTACAGTAACCTCTGTTGGAATGACAGTTCCAACTGGTTTATCTGTTTCTGGCAGCCCAATAACTAGCTCCGGAACTCTTGCAGTATCATTTGCCTCTGGATACTCAATTCCTACTACAGCAAAGCAAGGAAATTGGGACACTGCGTATGGTTGGGGGAATCATGCTAGTGCTGGATATGTAAAACTAGACCCTGGTGCTAATGAGCAGACTATTAAGTCATCTATTAGCTCTCTGTCTAAGGGAGTGGTTAATCTATGGAGAAGTTCAGGTGACCACTATACATTCTTGGGATTCTCTAATGGCACAACAGAGACAGCTCTTGGTGGTATAGGATATAAATCACAGGCAGATCATAACCTGTATAAAAAAGATGGCTCCAATTACTATAAGATTTGGGATGAAAACAATTATACAACGTGGATAAATACCACTAGCTATCCTGGACTAAGTAAAACAGGTACAGTAACTTCTGTAACCCTAACGTCTGGAACTGGTATTACTGTAAGCAGTTCTGGAACAGCAATAACAGGGAGTGGTAGTAGAACAATATCACTAAACAAGGCTACCACAAGCGTAATTGGTGGCATGATTCCTTCTAATGTTCTTACTACAGCAGTTTCATTAACTTCTGCTAATGGGTCTACTTCGTCTAGATATTATGGAGTCCAGATGGATAAAGATGGTAAGGCTTTTGTTAATGTTCCTTGGACGTCAGTAAGTGATGCAAATATAAAGATCTCTGATGGCACTACAACTAATACAATAATAACAGCAGCGTGTATAGGTACTTCTAGCAAAACTAACACCCTTACTATCAGTGCATCTCAAAATATTACAGCGACGGTAGGTGGCTCGTCAGGGGCGGCAACTTTAACATTAACTGGTCCAGACCTTAGCTCTTATCTAACCTCATCATCCACCTTAGATGCTACGAAACTCAGCGGAACAATCCCTTCTTCCTGCTATACAGATACAGATACCGATATACGTTTTGCAGATTTCTTTGGTTCTTGTAGTACTGCTGCATCGACAGCAGAAAAAGTGACCTCAAATAATTCAAAAACTCTTGCGGCGTCGGATCTAGTTGACGGCTTGACTGCTATCATATATCATTCTACAGCAAACTCTGCCAGTTATCCAACTCTTAATGTTGGTGGGTCGGGAGCTAAGACTGTATACGGTGCGACAGGTAACTCTAGATTAACTGGCAATACGGCTTGGGCACAGTACGATATTATACGTTGGGTATATGATGCTGGACAAGGCGGATGGAGAAAGAATGCAGTACTTGGAAATGGAACCAGTCATCGATTAAGGCTACTAACTGATAGGGCTCCACTGTATTCATTTACAGAGACATCATTATCTAAAGGAACAACATCTGGTAGTGGTAATGCTGTAACAGATATTTCTGTTTCTGGTCATACTATTACCCTAACTAAAGGAAAAACATTTCTTGAATCTGAAACTTATAAAGGCACTGTAACCTCTATAACCCTAACATCTGGTACTGGTATAACAGTTAGTGATTCTGGGACTGCGATAACGTCAAGTGGAAGTAGAACTATCTCCTTGGCATCTGTATCGGGATTAACTGCAGGAACATACAAAAGTGTTACTGTAGATACCTACGGAAGAGTTACAGCTGGAACTAATCCAACAACTCTTAGTGGATATGGGATTACAGATGCTAAGATTGCTAGTGGCGTTATTACCCTTGGGAGCAACACTATTACCCCACTAACCTCATCATCTACCTTAAATGCTACAAAGCTTAGTGGTACCATTCCTACATCGTGTTATACAAATACTGATATTCGTTTTGCAGATTATTTTGGTGAATCTACTACTGCTGCTAGTACAGTTGCAAAAACAACAACAAATAATTCTCCAGCATCAGTTACCCTAGCTACGGGTCTTTGTGCTATTATATGGCACCAATATAAAAATAGCGCATCCAATGCTACACTTAATGTTGCCGGATCAGGCGCTAAAGCCGCATATAATGCAGCTGGAACAAGGATATCTGGATCAACTGGTACGTGGACAGCAGGAGATATTATTAGGTGGGTTTATGATGCATCTTTAAACTCTGGTTCTGGTGGATGGAAAATTAGTGCAATTTTAGGTAACGGAGACTCACATAGATTTAGGGTCCTTACCGGTGGAAAAACTCCGCTATATTCAGAAACAACCCTCGATAGTATTTCTGATGGCTCAACTAGAAAATTAGCAAACTACCTTCCTCTTTCTGGTGGCACTATGACGGGGGATATTACCCTAAACGGTGTTTCAATTCTTCCTTCAACGGATGCCACGAATGGTGCAACTTCTGGATTAGGTTACTTAGGATCAAGTTCAAGACGATTTAGAGCAGGATATATACGAGATATTTTCACATCATACTTTAATTTTATAGATGGAGATACTGCTGCTACTCTCGGAAGTATTAATTTCATGTCGGGAGCGGCATTCCTACGTCCTGTCGATGAAACTGATAGTAATAAATTTTTTGATTATAAGTTTTATGTAAATTCTACAAGCAATGGATTTTTCTACGAAGAAGGAACAGGTGTTTGTGTTCCTCTTGGTAAGTCCGACCATCGTTGGAGCAAAGTATGGGCCACAGATGCTGATTTTTCTGGCAGCCTTGTGATTGGTGGCAACATCGTTCCGTCCGCCGACCTCGGCTCCCAGCTCGGTTACTCCAATAGGCGGTTCTCCAACTTGAATGTGAGGACTATCGGAAGTGTTAAGGAAATCAATTTCAAGGATTCAAACAATTCTGCCACGACCGGATATTTGTCGTTCGCTAACGGATGGATGATTCTCCGTTCCGGGGCGGACTTGAACAGCTCCTACAAGCAGATTACCTTCCACGAAACTTACGGCTTATATCCAGAAACGGCCGGGGTTAATCTTGGCTACAACGGGACGAACTACCGCTGGGCAAATGTTTATGCCGTTAATGGAAATTTCTCTGGAACAATTACTGCAAACGGACAGACTGTACTTGATGAATCTATGGCACTGACTACTTCTGAAATTGATACAATCCTCGCTAATGCAACTTAATAGGAGATACATGATATGGCAAAATATTTATCATACTCTGGTCTTCAAAAAGTATGGGCTAAGATAAAAGCAAATTTTGTATCAGCACTAGGAACAAACGGTAATTATCTTACGTGGACAAAAAATGGGACAACTAATAATATAACCGTCCCATTTGCTACCACATCGTCAAAAATAGGAAGCACAACTGTTGGTTCATCTACAAGACCTGTTTATATAAGTTCAGGTACACCAACAGCAATATCTTATGTAGGTGATAATTATCTTAGTTGGGGAGACACAGCTATTACGGGGAGCTTTACTGTCGGTGATTGTATTTTTAATGAATATATAAGTCCAAATAGATTTGCCGGACTAAAAGCCGCTGGAATAACCGCCGAATATAGTCGAGATTCTGGTGCGACTTGGGTAGATTATGAGGCGTCTGATATATCCAAACGCAGACTGTTTACTACTCGCACCGCATCATTTAGAGTCGGCGGAGAGTATACAGCAGCAGATAAGTCCGGATGTCAGCTTAGAATTACTATAGATACATCAGCCGGCGGAATATATACGACTCTTTATAAATTTCACATATACGTATCCACAAACTATAGTCAGAATTGTAAAGTAACTATTAAAGCCGCCTTAGGAAATAACGAAACAAATTTTTCAAAAGTAATCTGTGAAAATCAACCTATATCTGGCTGGAGCGGATGGAATGTTATACCCATCTCTGGCGGCCTAACTACTTATGGAAATACGCTAAGCTCTCAGTATAAGAAGATTCAGTTTACTTTTACACAGACCGGGCTATCTGATACAACAAAAACAACTGCTGGACTTAATGTAATATCTATCTTTGGTTTTGGTGGACAGGGCTGGGCTACTCCGTCTAATATGGCAATGAACGGACACGCTTATTCCTATGATGGAGATATGAGTGTAACCTTTCCAGCAAATATAACAGCCACAACTACAGGATATGGAGTTATTACAGCACTAAAGTTTGTAAAATCTGGTGGCACGTCTAGTCAATTTCTTAAGGCAGATGGTTCAGTAGATTCAAATACTTATGCAACTACATCTAGTCTTGGATCATATCTTCCTTTATCTGGCGGAACATTAACCGGAGCCACTAACCCTCTCTTGGTATTAAATGGAACTGGAAGTCAAGAAACTGCTATTCAATTTCGTAGAAGTAATACAGTAAAGGGTTGGGTTGGATACAGAGATAATTATGGGATATATCTATATAACTCAGCTAGATCTAAATACCTTCAATATAAGGACGATGGTACGTTATTATTTGAAGAAAAAACAGTTTATCACTCTGGAAATCTCCTAGAGCTTGGTACGTCAGAAATAGAAACTATTTGTGTATAAAAAACAATAATTAACTAAATCTAATTTATAATGGCAAAATATTTATCATATGGCGGTCTCGAAAAAGTATGGGGACTGGCTAAAAACTATTTTCCAACAGTTAAAACAGCTACTGCCAATGGAACAGAAGTAACCTGGCAAACTAATGATGGAATTTCGGCAGGTAATGTTGCTACCTTTGCAGTAGATGCTAATGGCTTGGTTAGTCTTCAGGGTATTACAGCTAGCTCTCTAGCTTCCAGTCATACTCATGCTCTTAGTATTGCAGCAGACTCTGGCAATAGTCAGCTTGATATGAGTGCTAACACTACGTATAAGTTGACTGCTGGCGGAAGTACATTTATATTCAAAACTCCGGCGCACCAAGCCCACCAAACTTTAGGACTTATTGTTGCAGCTTCAGCAACGTCTAATTCAGAATCAGGGACTAGGGGAAATACTACAACCTTTGTCAATCTCTTAGGCGGTGGCACTCTTAAAGACAGTGTTCAGTTTACAGGATCAGGGAGCGTGTCTGTTACTGGTGCTAATGGAAAAGTTACTATAACAGGCTCTCATCAAGATTGGGGCCTAGTTGCAGCCGGTTCGTCTGGAGCGGCTAATGTAACTACGACCACATCAGATCCATACATAAACCTAGTTAAAGGGGAAACGCCAACATTCGATTCAGGTGTTCAGCTTAAAGGAAGTAATAATGTTACTGTTTCTGCTAATGGAGGAACTATTACTATTTCTGGCAAGGCAAATACAGTAACTGGTCCTAGTTTAACCGCTAATCAGATAATTTTAGGAAATGGTAGTAGCGCCGTCAAAGCTAGCGGAAAAACTATAGCTACTACCCTAGGCTCTGATGATTCAACAGTTCCTACCTCAAAGGCCGTAGCTACTGCAATTTCTAATGCTACTTCAGGACTCTCTGGGGCTATGCACTTTATTGGAACCTCGTCTGATACAATGACAGACGGCCAAACAACAAATCCAACTGTCACAGGGGTTTCAGCGTTCTCCGCCGGTGATGTAGTTGTTGATGCTACAGAAACTGAGTTCGTACTTGGTAATGAGGAAACACCAAAGTGGCATAAACTAGGTGATGCTAAATCATATGCACTTAGCAGTGTTAGTATTACGGGAACAGGTGCCTTAGGTGGTGGCGGAACTCTTGCTTCTAGTAGAACCATAACACATAATACTTCTGGTGTTACTGCCGGGAGTGCTGGTCCGACAGCTGCTGTTTCTGGGGCAAATGCAATAAGTGTTCCAAGAATAACGGTTGACGAGTATGGTCACGTAACAGCGCTTTCTTCTCAGACTTATACTGGCGTGGCGGCGGCAGGGACTGGAAGAATGACAATTTCTGCCAATGCTGGAACAGCAGTAAGTACCCTATTTACTGCAAACGTAAGTAGTGCCACAAATGCTATTGATTTTACACAAGGCACCGGAATTACAACCGCCGTTACTGCATATTCTGGAACAACGCCAGCAAAGGTAACTATCACACATGCAGCTCCTGGAACTGGTTCGGCAATGACCACTACGGATGGTGATGCATCGGCTGCCTCTGCTGGATCGACCTATGCAGTTATAACTGGAGTTACTGTATCTAAAGATAGTCTTGGCCATATTACAGAAGTTTCTACAACAAGACAGAATATTGTATCTGACTCACATCATCAGGCAAAGAATGTTGTTGCTACTACGAATGCAAAGACTGCAAATGAGGCAACAGCAAATACGACTACTTTCTTAAATCTGGTCGAAAACGGGTCGGTTCGTAGCTCTCACCAAATTAAAGGTGCGGGCGGTGTTTCAGTAGCTTCTACCGCGGCTGGGGTTATTACTATTACTGGAACAACTTATACAGTAAATAACGCAACTCTTAGTTTACAGGGTACTTCTGGAAATGCAACCTCTACTGGATTTAGTGCCAATGGAAATACAAATACTACGCTTAAATTTGCTGTTACGGGGAGTGCAGTTACAGGAGTTACTACTACTGCTGCTTCGGATGGGGTTGCAACAATAACAATTGCTTCTGCAAGTTCTCTCAAGAACCCAAATTCTTTCACGGTTGGAACTAAGGCATCTAGTACTGGAACAGCTACTAATTTTGTTACATATGACGGCTCAGCATCTGGAAAGGCAATCTACTTCTCAACGGCAGCAAAAAGTACTACAAATGTTCAGTTTGCAGTTGATGCTAATGGATTTGTAACTGGTACCGTAAATGATTCTGGAAATACAGCATCACTTAAGGTCTCTGATGCAACAAATAGAAAAATTAGCACTACAGAAACTTCATCTAAATACATTCAATTTACAGGTGGAACTAATAAATTTACTGTAACAGATGGGACTAGTTCTTTTGACGTTTCTGTTGCTAATGGAATGGAAGAAATAACAGAGGCTGAGATTAATACAGTTTGTGTAATCTAATTTTATATATAGTCTAATTTATTATGGCAAATTTTCTTGATCAAACTGGTCTAGGTATTGTATGGGCCAGAATTAAAGCTAAATTTATTGCTCAGCCTGCAGCTAATACAGTAACCGCAGAGCATGTTGCTACATTCACAAAGACTGGTTCCGGCGAGAACACAGTAATTGGTGTTCAAGATTCAGGCTTTACTATTGCTTCTAGTGTTCCTCAGAATGCCGTCTTTACTGATGAGCATACCACAAAGGCTGGTCACTATGATGCTTCGGCAGATGAATATACTCCTACTGCCAATAATACAAACCTAGCCTGGGAAGCCGCTGTTATTACTGGAATTTCAAAGGATAGTAAAGGCCATATCACAGAAGTCTTTACAACTAAACTTCCAGCTAATCCAGTAGACCCCAATACTGTTACTTCCGGAGATACCTTAACAGCCGACAAGGTTATCCTAGGCGCAGGTTCTAAGGGCATTAAAGCTTCTACTTATGGACTTGGTGGCGCTAATTTCGAAGCTACACCATCCAGTACCACACTTGCAACTGAGCAGGGTGTTCTAAATTATGTAACTGATGCCGTCGCTGGTCTAGCCGGAGCTATGCACTTTGTTGGAATGACAGAAGACACGATGACTGATGGGGCTACAACAAATCCCACTATCTCGGGTGTCTCTTCATTCGCTGCAGGTGATGTGGTTATTGATGCTACTGAAACTGAATTTGTCTTTGGTACAGACTCTAAGTGGCATAAACTAGGTGATGCGAATTCTTATGCTCTCGCCAATAATGTAGTTAATTCATGGCAGGGTACTGGTGATTCTTATATTACCGTTGTTCCTACATCTGCTACAAAGGGTGCAGTCAGCGCTACATTTACTCACGCCCTAGTTTCTAATGGTGCATATTCTGCTAAGGGCTCTACTACAAAGGTCCCTCAGATTACTACAGATGCCGCCGGTCACGTTACATTAATTTCAGAACAGGATATTGCATTCCCTGTAATTAGTGTTGCCGGAAAGACTGGTGCTGTTGTCTTAGATAGCTTCAAAGTTGGTACAAAGAATGGTTCTGCTGCAGCTGTCGACCAGGTTGAATATAATGGTTCCGCCGCGAAGAGCTTATACTTCTCATCTGCTGAAGCTACAGAGACAAATGTTCAGTTCTCCGTAAGTGAAGATGGTATTGTAACAGGTACCGTTTCCGCTGCTGCAACTCCTGGTAATGGCGCACTTAAAGTTCAAGGTACATCAGGAAATGCTACAGCTACTGGATTTACTGCAAATGCTAGCTCTGATGGAACAATCGTATTTGCAAAGACTGGTGATTCTATTTCTGGAATTACTACTTCCGGTGGAACAGTAACCATTGCTGGCGTTGACTCCTTAAAGAACCCTAATGCTCTCAATGTTTCTGCCGGTGCTTATTCTGGTACCGCTGGAGCTCTTGCTGATGGCTATGATGGTTCTGCTACAAAGAGCCTCATCTTCGATAATACTGCCGCTGCTGCTCCTGCAAACGTCTCTTCTACTGGAAACATTCAGTTTACAGTTGCTACTGACGGTCATATCAAGGGTGAATTCAAACTCCCTGAGAATGCATTCAAGGATACAACTTATTCCACTGGTGTAGGTCTCGATTATTCTGGAACTGAGTTTAAGGCTCACCTCAAAGACGAAACTGCCAATTCTGGAGCATCTGCAAGAAGCACCTCTTCTGATGGTGGTTTATATGCTATTGAGGTTGATAGTAATGGTGATCTTGCTGTACGCGTTCCTTGGACAGATACTAATACTATAGCATCTGGATTTACTGCTTCTGGTGAGGCCGATAGTGGAGAGCATGATGGTGCTGTAACTGCTACTATTACTAATCTAACTGGTAGCACACAAAGCACTGTTACCGGCTATATTCCTGTTGCTACTACTTCTACATCTGGTGTTATGTCTGCCGGAATGAAGACAAAGCTGGACGGAATCGAGGCAGGTGCTACTAATGATGGTGCATTAACTGAGGCTGAAATCATTGCAGCTTGTTCATAAAAAAAAATAGATAGGGTTAGACTAGTTCTTTCCCTATTTATTTTCCCACTTTCCTTCTACTTTTCGAACCCGCGGTTCAGGAGAGTATATGTTGTTAATATATATTGATGACTCATATACTGGCGAATACATCAATATATAGTCTGCTCCAAGATATCCGCCTTCAAAAAATACTTCATTCTTTTTAATTATTTTATTTCTAGAATATTCTTTTAGCCATCCAATATGAAAAACAATATTAACTCCAAGTGCAGCCTTTATAATTCCAAGATATTCCTTCCAGCCAGCATTTATACCAACAAAGAGAGGAAATCTGTCATATAGGTAAGTTTCTAATTCTCTGGTATTCATTCTAAAAAACTTCTCAACACTAATCATTAGAATAACCAGACTTAAGAAGCTCTGCCAATCTATCTCTTTCTTCTTTAAGTTTCTTTTCACAATCTACCAGTTCATCCTTCGCTCTCTTAATGTGAAATTCTGTTGAAGCTTTGGATTTTTCTAGTTTTTGTGCAAACTCTTTCTTCTTATTCTCATAAATTTTCCAAGGGTCATCTAGAAAAGACCTAATAGCGGCTTTTTGATTTTCTAGTTCATCTATTTTATTTTTTACTAGATAAGCCTCAGCCTCTGTTTTATTTTCTAGAATTATACATCCGGAGTTTCCTGGATGAATTGAGATAAGAACTTTAGGGACATAACTGAGATTTAAACCAACACAAGTATATAGGACTGGAATAACAGCATCAGGTGAATAATGTACTATTATACACTCATCATAACGACTGCCTCGTCCTATATAGAGAGTCTTTACTTCTGGGTGTGCTTTTCTTATATCTTCAATTGACACATAGACAGCTGGATCTGGAGCTATAGATAAACCAAGCCCCTGTACACCATAATCGTATACAGGGGAAGTGGTTATTCTTATATTTCTATTTTCATCTGCTGCTATCTTAGCTTTTTCTATATCTGTCCAGCTAAACATTTGTCCATTTTACTATTTTATCTCCTTCTCTTTCTACCGGAGCCCACGCCCAATTCTTTCCATCTCTCTGTCTGATTCTAAAACTATTCATTCCAGATTCATACACAACGAGGACTGTCTTGGTGGTGTTCTCTGTATCAATTAGGTCTTCGAAGTCTTCTGGCATCTTTTTATCAGGGGTTATCCATTTCGTTTCTTCTGCAAAACTGATTCCCTTGCAGAAAGCGCCATACAGAGTGTCATGAGAGTCAACCATGTTCTTGATTCCACCCATCACTAACGAGATTTTGTAGTCTTTAAGTTTCATTGTTTTAGTATTTTATGTTGTCAATTATAAGGAAATTGAGTCCCAGGATAAATATAGTTCGCCTTTCCTTGGATAATAATCTTGATAATAATATCTTGCATTTCCTAAAGAAGACCACACTATTATGTCAGAATATGTTTTAGTTATTATATCATACATAGGGAATTTATAACAATCCTTGTGCTTATATAAATCTATACTTCTTTTTATAGAGATATAGTATTTTTTCTTGCCTTTCGGAAATTTAAAATAGAATGAAAATTTTATTTCCAGAATTTCTAAACATTTATATAATTCTGGATCAAATAATACTTCAGTTTTCGTTTTCATCATTAATAAGAAAAAGAGAGGTTGAAGCCTCTCTTAGACACCAAAATTCATCTCTAAGATACTAAAATCTTAAGAGTTTTCCTAGTGCCAAATATCTATTTATCTATTACATTGGAAAGAACTCTAGTCGTTAGTGTATAGGGTTGTTATAAATTACCACCTATTAGGATTTCCGTTCGGGACAGCTTGTAATACATAGCTGCCGTTCGGTACCCAGTTTATTCCTCCACTAGAAAATGGCTGAGGATTATTAACTGGTACAAAAGTATTTCCATTTTGATAATAGGCTGGCTGATTTGAATAGTAGTTGTCTTTCTTAAACAACCTAGAACCAGCATCTACTACCATAGAAAGTGATTGGGCGAACGTAAATAGTTTCCCACAAGTTTCACCAGCTCCGCGAATTGCAGCTGAAATTGTTTCCGTATTAGATCTTTTAACCTCCTGGACTGGAGCCTGAGGAGCGTTATTAGATATTTCAGGCGGGAATGAACTTTTCTTATCATCACCACTTTTTTGCTGTGGCTTCTGTTGTGAATCACCACCTGATAGAGCCTGGCCTATGCCAATGAATACTGCCGTCCCCGCAACGACTGCTGTCAGAATTTTGAATCCAACTGTCGCAATTAATCTTACGTTCATTTTACTTAGAATTCTTTCTTTAATAAATTTAGTTAAACTTTTTTCATACGCTTTTAAATTTTGAATTTGCAATTTTGAAATTTGTTTTGGAGATTTGTGCACTATCTCTAATATAAGATTTTGACGTATTTTCCTTTATTTGCTGGCATATCGATATTAGAGTTAATATACCTCCTTACTATATCGATATACTCAGGCGAATAGGTATCAAAAGCCCCGCAATGATATAAGTAGAAAACCTCTTCAAAACAGTCACTAAATTCAGAAGCATATTCTAGATAACCCGGTAAGGTTACATCATAGCTGGAATATAAAGTTCTTGGAGTTTCGAGACATCTTCCATATCTAAGAAGCTTACCATCACTTAAAAAATCATTCCAATCAATGAAATTATCATCATATATCTGAGAATCTCGAAATACGAATTTGCCGAACTCAAACAGTCTATCGTGGTGAATAGCACATTGAAAGGCTTTGTATTTTTCCCAGGCCGTAAGAATAGGAATAGCTATTGATAAAGATTGGTTATCAAATTCTACAGTCTGAATCATGTCAGTCCAAGGTATTGAATGATATTCTAGATATTCAATCATCTTAAGACTGTTAAGGTAAGTGGACTCTTCTCTTACACTACCAGCCGGAAATGCTATCCATATTCTATCTTTATCTGAAATCCTATTGTAGGTGATCTTGAGGTACTTAGGAAAACTCATACAATTCTCTTCTTGGTCCACTCTTCATAAGCCTCATCACTAATATCTATCCAGCCGCGATCTGCAAGAACTACTATAAGATCTGGTAGAGTAAATGCAGTTATCTGTAGTATATACTGAGCAGACCCCAGTTCTACTGCCATCTGAAGTTCTTTTAGCGTTATAAGTGGATCATCTCGGAAATAAACAAGCTTATCCGTGTATTCCAGTTTAAAGGCACCACATAAAGGTTCAAATAGTAGACGTTTTTCTCCGCCTGAAACCAATGTTAGAATCCCTTCTTCTTTTTTATTCAGGCGTCTTATTATAGTTTGCCCAGAATCTTCAGTTATACACATTTTTATTCCAGGCTTAAGTAAATTTTCAAACCTCTTCTTTCCTTTTGGCCCTATTCTTAGTTTTTTCACAGATTGCCATGAGATAGAAAACATATTTATATCTTCTTCTCCAAAATATCCGTAGACTGGATAATGTAATTTTTCAAAATCCTTTAGGTCAATTAGCATGTCTAATGGACTATCGTATAAGAACCCTAAGAATTCTTTACAATTTTCCATAATGCTTTTCTCTTATCTCTAGTAGGATTTCTTCAAGTTTATCTATGGGTGGAAGGTCTGGGATAGTTGACTCTGCGAAGGCCTTTTCCATCTCTTCCTTTTTCTTTTCACACAGGGCCATAATCTCATCATAGGTCATCTTATGGTTTTTAATATCCATAAGAAGGTCTGCATCAATTCCACGTCGGTCTAAGATTAATCCCTTTCCTTGTGCAATTTCTAGACCCTGAACCATAAGACGATAGCAGTGTGATAGATTCTTGCTATTAAAACCGTGCTCAGAGTCTATCACAAAACGGTCTTTATTCCTTTTATCTACCCATTCCCAATATTCTTTGTACTTCCGACAATGTTGTTCAAAGGCATCTTGGTTATATTGGAAGATACATAGTGGTCCTCGGGATTGATCGGCTTTTGGAATACTGGTGAGTCGAAGTTGTGTTCCTTCCTCTTCTTTCTTTGATATAATTCCGCGGTAGGTTATAGCTTCTCCTGCCGCTTTCTTCAGGTTTTCTAGCTCTCTCCTATACTTTCCAATACTCCATGAGCTTGCCTTAGGATATTGAAGTGCCATATAATCTTCAACCCTAGATTCCTTATCCTCTCCCCAGTTATAATAGAGATAATACATTCCCTTACCCGGCTGAATATGAGCTAGGCCGCAATGTTCCTGTTTTAATCCTCTTTCGTCAAGCCAGGTCCTAAGATTAATAGTACCTCCACCATCGAGACGTATCACATAACAGAAATCGATTGGTGTTTTTCTGACCTTTACTTCCTCAGGATTGATTGAAATTTTCTTATTCTTTCCACGTGCCTTCATAAGCTGGTCGTGTGCATAACCTGAGAATGATTTAAAACATGCCTTGCTAAGAACCTGATCTCTAATATCCCATAACGGCTGGAGGCATGGGTCGAAATGTAAGATTTTATCGGATGGTGTGAAGAGTGAGATTATAGCATCAGGATTAGACTCTTCAAGGAGATGTATATATTTCCCAATGTCATACCAAGTGTCATCATTCTTCTCACTTCTAACGTCCGGGACATAATCTTTTCCCGACCCAAGAAGCCAGCCGACAGGACAACACCAAATTCCGAATGTATCTATATCACTAGTCGGTCCGTTGAGTCCATATAAGTGACTTCCTCGGATAGATTCAAAAAGGAGGTCACCTGATTTTCGGATTGTATCAAAAGTTATCATTTTTTACCAATAATTAGTTTGTTCATCTCTATCATTCCCGTGAAGAGCCCACCATTTTCTATTTTTCTCTTCCCACTCTTTGTCTTTCTTTACTTGTTCTGGGGTTCTAAATATTACACCCCAGGAATAATCAATCCACACAAAAGGGCCACGACAGTTTGGACAGGGGTACTGTTTTTTATTATTTAAGTACCAACATCCGTCACAGACCATACACCCCGATCCATCATCTTCTGGTCGGCAAACAATTAGCTTTGTTCCGTCAGACGCTATATGTTCCTGTCCAAGTTCCCAAGGATTATCGTTTTTTATCATATCTTATACATATCTTTGGGTGCCTCAAGAGCAAGACCCATAGGAATCAATCCACAATAATCAAAGTGGTTCTTATTACACCAATCAGCGGCAAAATGCGGTATAACCTTTCCACGCATTGAATCATCGCCATTGGCTGCCTTTGTTAAGCATTCAGCATATAGTTTTTCATCTTTAACGTGTTCTTGTTTTAGTTCCTCTTTTTCTTCCTCTGTCATATTGGACATTGGACGGAGATAAGGAATAGGTAATCCACCCATCGCGTTACAGATACCAATTTCTAGATTGATTTCATATAGTTTTTCCGGGTTCCACCCTTCAAAATGTACCATTACACCATACGGCAATCTAGCACAAAGGTCCTTAAGTAGAAGCTGTTTTTCTTCTTTAGTCATGACTGTATGGTTTTATAGTGTAGTGTTCTCCGTCATAGTCATAAGGATATTTCTTCATCTCTTCACACTTTTTATGCAGTGCTGCTTTAGCTGATTTATGTGATGGGTACAAAGAAATAAATTCATTATTGCAATATAAAGCCCACTGTTTTGGTTTATATAGCAATCGTTTCTCTTCTTGTGTCATAGATGATCCGTATTCTCTTTAAAAAATTCTTCCAAGAATTTAAAATATTCAGGAAGTGTTAAAACTTTAATATCCTCTTTTTTCATATCAAATATAAGGAATTGCTCTCACCCGGTCTTTAATGCCTTATATAGTGAGGAAGGACCATAGGATGTACTTAGAAGGTTGCCTATGGGAGGGCGAGCCTAGGAGAACATGATGACTTATCCACTTGCGGCCTGGGATGACGACCTAGACTAAGGATATGGTTTTCCTAGGCATAACCCTTACCCTTAAAATAAAATAGAGAGCTCTGTGTCTCTCTTTTTTTACATAAAGAACATAGATACATACAGCCGTGCTATAAAAATTGGTGTATCAACTATATTCTCATGAAACAAATTTGCATATATTTTGTCAATATTATCCCAAAAGATGTCAAGAACTTCGTCTGTCTTACAGGAAGCTAGGCTTTTCTTATTCTTTATACCAGCACAAATAATCACCAGCCTAAGATCATCGGAGGTATATGATGGAACTTTTATGGATTTGAGATAGTTTTCAATCCATTTCTCATCCACCTTATTCTCTCTGAGCTCCTTAAACCACCCAACTATACGTTCTTCTGGTCGTAAATCTTTGTCTGGGATAGTTTTGGTAAAAAAGTCTATATGATTTTGAATAAACTCCTCTATTTCTTTTTTGTCGTCCTTTTTTGTATATCTATCCAAGACCGGTTTTTCTCTAAGTCTGTTAAAAGTGGGTATAAGTAGTCTTTCCATAACATTCTGGAAAACCGAATAGTGGGTGTGATCTTTATTGACCTCTTCTAGTCCTTTAACCCAAGCTGCAGGCAATTCCTTAAGAATTTCTGGATTTTCAAAAGTTATTGCTCGCATTATAGAGAACAGTCTCTTAGCATATACAAAGGCAACTGCTAAGATAAGGTCTTGTGGGTTATTATTACTAGGAGCCTCAAAAGATAATTCTACTGTATATTTATAGAGATCTCTTATTCTCTTAGTTATCTTAATTAGCTCTTTTGAGGAATATTTATTATAAACTTCAAGTACTGGTCGACCTGTTTCCCATCGATTTTCAAATATTTTCTTTGGGTCTATATAATTAATTATATCCTCTGACGAAAATGCAAATCGTTCGCGTTTAGATAAAAGTTTTCTAAAAGTAATTAAATCTATTAACATACATTAATAAGGAAGAAACGCCTTATTAATGAAATGGAATTTTTGATATTAGATAAAAGTATAAGTAGGAAATCTGGAGGTAGGTGGTTAGAGATAATAGGCATCTTTGAATCGCCATATTGTATTATTTCAGAAAAACGAAGACTTCATGACTTATCTCTTTCTCAGAGGTGGGTTAAAGATTATCAATTTAGAAAGACAACTAGGCCACAGGCTGAACTGGAATTAGTGATAATCTTAAAAATAGACCATAACAAGAAGATTAATCCACTTGAAATAAAAAGAAGGCTTAGAAGAGGAGAGGGAGTTCCGTATTTTCATAATGATTCACCAAAGTGGTGTGGGGCGGTCTTATTAAATACAACTCGGTTAGAACTAAATGGCACGGATTTAGGGAAAGAGCTATTTCTTAGAAGACTGATAAGAGAAAAAGAACTAGGTTATTACTAGTTCTTTTATTTTTCTTTAGGAGAAACAAAAAATGAACCCCCTTTCGGGGGTTCGCTGCCGAGGAGGGCAGGCGCCGGTGTGGCGCTACGCTACTTGTTTTCCTTCTCGTCAGTCTTGCCGGCCTCAGGGGCCGGAGCCTCCGGCGCAGGGGCCGGGGCGGCAGGTTGTTCAGCACCTTCCTCCGGCTTAGCCGGGGCGGTGGTTTCGTTGTTGTTCTTCTTGGTGGCACGGTAGATACCGTAGCCAAGGCCAGCAGCGGCGAGGGCCGCGGCGGCGATGATCAGAATCTTTTTCATTATTTTTGAGTATTGGTTTTGCTTCGAAAGAATTTTATACCCTTTCTTGTGTCGAAATTTGGTATAATTAATAATCTAAGACAGGAATCGAACCTACATCTCTAGATATACATCTAGCGCTCTAACCATTAAGCTACTTATCTTATCATATATAAGGCATTTAGGTCTTCTCAGACGGTGTAATTTTTAAAGTCAATTCCAAGGTCTGAAATGCCAAAAATAGCATTATCATGTCTGTCAAATACTGTAAATTCATCTTCTGAGATTCTAAAAAATTTAATATATTTGGTCCAGACTCCATTATTTCTAATTATGGGTGTTGTTGCCTGAAGATCTATAATTCTTAGACATATATCTGTTATTACATCTATAACTTTATCCTCTTTAATTCGCAAATATTCATCTTGTGGATTGTTTGCCCAAGCTGAATTGGATAGAGTCACTTGTTTTGGAAATCTAGTATCAATACAAATATACGAAGCTTTTCGTACTTCTTGAACTTCAAGGTTTTCTATAGGTACTTCCCAGCTCATATTCATCGGGGTTATCAATAATTAAAGTTCCTTCTATACCATCTAATTTAGGAAAAAATTCATTCCAAAGCCATTTTCTAACTAGTACATGAAGACGATTATACCAATGGTCTAAATATATTGTATGAGTTTTAAAGCTCTTTGCCGCCCAAACTGCATAAAGGATTCTTAACATCTGAGTATATCCCCCTCCCATGACATCTCTAGGAAATATTTGACCTTTTATTACAGCACTACCATTATTTAAAACCTCAGAAACCTCTGAAAATACCAGAGGAATTACTGAATTAAATAATTTAATTGGACTTTCAGAGAAGTATCTAGGAAGACAAATACTTGTTAGGGTTAATGTATAACTAGTTACATTTCTGCAGAACTCTTTTATCTTTATTAAATTAAGAAGTTCATCTTTCTCTTCTTTCCCTATAATAGAGGAAGACGATAAATTTTCAAAAACAATATCCCCTTCTGGATTAACGGCCTTGCTATATGTTCCTTCATCAGTTTCTATAACTATTGTTGCTACTTCTTCATCATTAATAAAGTTAAAGCGTACATCGTCTACGAGAAGGTCTGGAATTAGCTCTCTAAAAATATAATCTAGACCATAAAAATCTGAGTCCGGCTGGGTGTAAATACACTTGTTTTCTGGAAACTTAAGGTTTGTATTTCCAGGAACTCCTTTATAGATTAAATTGTCAAAGTAAATCCTACGAAGTCCCATCTTCTGATCTTTTGAACTGTGAATTCCAATAAGAAACATACATATTGTACTTGTCCTCACTGATTCCTGCTCTCAAAATAATTTCATACTCTCGTGCCTTAAGTACATTTAGACTAATTTGAGCAGCCATTAGGGGAATCTGAAGCTTTAACCAACAAGAAGCCGTCGGTTTTTTCTTAAATATATCTGGTTGGTATTCTAATATCATAAGATTATCCTCACCAGAATTATAGTTTAAAACTACGACATAATTAGACATTCTTCCACCAAAGAATGAATGTGGAAAGTATATAGGATAGTTAGTTTTTATAACACAGATTTCTCTACTCATATTCATAATAGTAGTCTGCATAAGTTTTTTCAACTCGTCCCACTATTCTTTCAGCATTTATTTTATAGTACTCTTTTCCTATATATATTCCAACTTCATAAGTTTTGGCATTATAATAACTGTCACCTCTTATGCATATATCGCCTGCTGTTATGCAAGAATAATAGTTAGATTTCCATTTTATAATTAAACGAGTTTTCCCAGGAATATCTAAATCTGTATATCTTCCTATATGAATTGGCTTAACAGTTATCAATGTAGGCTTATCTTCATCTTCTGCATTAGCTACATGATATTCTTCAAATAATATAATCTTATATTCCCCTTTATATTTAGAAAACTTACCTGGATTTTGAATGTAGGCTTTATCTAGTGGACATAGCGCTAAGTTATGTCTAACAACAATATTCTTATCGTTTGGAATTACTGTTGGTTTTAGGTATAGTGGAGAACGAACAAATTCATCACATATTACCTTGTTTATTTTAATAGGTCCTGTTGGAATTATAAGTATAGCTAACCCAGCAATGACAAAAATCGCCACTAGTGTAAGTCCAATCATAATATTACAAAATTATAAAAATATTTCTTCCCAATTAACATCTTTAAATCCATTATTCATCCACGTAGGTACATTCTCTCGACTGAATACTATAGTTCTTCTCACTCTTCCCGTTTCATAATTAAAATCGACAAGAGCATATAGTTTATCTACACCTGGATACGATAGTATATCTGGTTGTTTGATGGATATTCGAATAACACCACAGCCGTAGACGTGTGAAACAATCTTTACTGGGGCACAACCCTTTTTTATAAGTTTTCCTTTTCGTATGCATTTCCCATAAAGTCCAAGGTCCTTTTCAGAGAACTCATATTCAGTTGCGTCTTCAAATATATCTCCCCAGTTGATTTCTGATAAAAATATTTCTAACTCTTCTTTATCTAATTTTAAAAATTGATAAACTTTCATTCATATATAAGGAAAAAAGAAGAGGACTCAGTCCTCTCTTAATATCTCAATTTTAAGTTGTTTCCATAGACCTAAGGTGTCAGGCCACGGCTTAAGGAAGTCCACCGTGTTTCTTATACCACAGAGGTCATGAACTTCCCACACGCCTGCTATCCTTTTATCTTCGTGGTGTACAAAGATCTTATCTCCATAATTCATATGTTGGAGAAGATCTTTACTAACCGCACACCATCTAAGCTTACCAGAAACTAGGTGCTCATGATTGATTTCCTTTCCGTCCGCCGTTACCCCAGGATTATCCCCACACTGTTCTTTGGTGGGATTGTAAACGGTTCCTCTTACGTAGAGGTACTTAGGTTCTACATTCTCCTCATTTTCGATTTCAGGAAGGAGAGCTTCTTGAACTGCCGATGTATCAGGCAGCTGGTCCTCTCTTACTTCGGACCCCTTTGCCACACCCCAACAGAGGAGCGGCATCACGATAAATGGGATAAGGACGAGACATTCCTTCGCTCTTTCCCAACATTCTTTTAGATAACTCATTTCTATTATATTTATTGGTTTCATTAATAAGGGTCTTAGAAGAAATAAGGCGGAATAAAAAAACAGGGGTATCTTCACGACAACCCTGCCAAAATCCAAAGATGGAACACTAAAACAACATCATATATAAGGCTTTAATCAATCTTTGGGCGGTATAAAAAGAGGGATTACTTTCCCTCTTCTTTCTGCTGTTCCTCTCCTATCTCAGCAATTGACCGGATACCTTTCACGGTCACGGCAACTGTTGCAATCACCCCAAGGGTGTACATACAAAGGAGGGACCATAACTTTTTATTCATACGCTTTTAAATTTTGGTTCATATGTAAGGCTTTAAAGATATACTAGACGGAAAAAATAAAGGGCATCATCACGACGTCCTTATATTTCGAACTTAAATCAGTCTATCACCTCTTCATATCTTTCTTCACGCAGAACTTTCTGCCTGACTGATTTTGTTCTTAGCTGTGGCTAATTCTAATACATATATAAGGCTTTGATAGATTATTAGACGGAATAAAAAAAAGAAAAACTTAGCAGAAATTTATGCTATAGTAAGTAGCTTGGATTGCATATGAATATTAGAAGTAATATACATAATAAGCCGCTAAGTCTTTCCTAGACTTCATATATTATCTATTAAACACTATTCTTATTTAAATCTTCTTTCTTCATCATGTATAAGAATTTGAGGGCTTCATTAGCTCCCATCTACTACACAATCATGAATCAGGCGGGTAAACTGTTCGAGAGATAATTTTCCTCCCGCTGCAGATTTATGTCCTCCGCCACCATAATATGATTTCATAAACTCTCCAGCATTAAAATCACAGTTATCATTCGTATATATAGAAAAGTTATACAGATTTGGTTCCTTTCTATTTACACATATATAGCAGTCATATTGGTCTTTAACACTGTCGAATTGAGAAGAGCCAAAGGTATTAGTTAGCATGCATATTCCCTTATACTTCCCAGCCACTAGAACATCAAATGCATATCCTTTGACACATCCTTTCCACGTATTCTTAAGATATTTCAAGACTCCATTTCCCTCAATCATAATTTTATCTACATCTCTGAGTATGCTTTCAAAGTTGCTATAAAATTTTTGAGCGTTTAGCGAATATTCTGCTCTTAGTCCATACTGATAAGGAAGAATAACATCATCCCAGGAATAAATATCGTGTCTCCAAGTATCATAGTGAGACATATATAGAACTCCTAGAGGAACATCTTGGTCTGGATAAAAGAAGCTCCAACATAATTCACAAGCGGCCGTTCCATTAACTCGAACTCCCGGCATCTCAGAATAACCACATTCTTGAGACTCAGTGATCTGAGTTATATGATGGTCTATCCACACTGCTTTGCCGGAATTAGCGAGTTTTAACATATCGGCCGTAGGGAAAGATATGTCAACTAGGTAAATCTGATCTTGGGAGGATATAAGTTCGTCAATATCTGGAATAACGTCTCCATAGTTAAATCCAAACGTCTCAATATAAACTCCCTCATGATTTAAGGCTGACTTAGCTATGGACATTGAACATAATCCATCGTAGTCAACTCTATGATAAATAATTAAAATTTTTTTATCCATATCAATAATCATTTACTTCTATATCAAGAATACACTCTATTATCTCTTTAAATCTAAATTTCATCTCAAATCTTCCGACGGTTTTCATTATGTCGTATCGTTTCTCATTAACATTCCATCTGAGAGCATAAATATTTCTATTTCCTCCCCATCCCCGGCGACTTTTAGTGTCTCTGAGAAAATTTATGAGATCCGACAGTCTTTCATTGAGCTCTGGTACTTCTGAATCTTTATAAACAAGGAAGGCGTCTAAGAAACTTTTTTTAACTTCAAGGTCTTCTGTTATTTCTTTCCCATTTTTATATCCAAACTCTTGCTTTAGATAGCACCGAACCGTTTGAACATTATACCCTTGTTTATTAAAAATAGATTTTATTTTATTTTCCGAAGCCCAAAAATGCCATGAAAACCACTTAGACATATTTCTTATAGTTTATATACACATTCAGTGTCGGATGTTGCAGGTGGAGTTTGAAAGTAAGTAGCATAATTAATCTCCTTAGACTTTCTATCTTCCTTATACATCTTATACCTAAAACACCCTTCACACATCTTACATAAAAGTCTTCCAGTACATCTACAAATATCATCTACGCCAAACATAATCCTGTAAGTGCTTTAAATATATTTTGTAATTGATGAATATAGTCTACTTTAAACTTAGCAATAATACCAAGATTATCGTATATTATAAAATTAAATCTCTCCGTATTATCTGGTATTATATATTTAATAAGGAATTGCCCTACATCTTTCATTACATCTATTTTATCAGTGAATGTAGTAGAAACAAACCCCAAGTCGCTCTCTAAAGATTCTATAAGAATTGGTTTTCCGGTTATTTCTGGAGAGTCTATATTATCTTTAGAAATTACAACAGTCTCAGATCCGTAGTCGTGTTTAATTCTGGCTATATTTCCTATTTCGAACTCACTCATAATTCTAAGATTGTTTTTAGGTTATTTAAGGAGGCTATAAATTTATTTTTATTCTCTTCCTTATCTACTTCTTTTGCTTCGCTTGGGTCATCAGCAGCTTCATCCATATACCTTGCTTTCACTATAAGTTCATACCAGTCTTTATTGGTCCTATACAGCTTGCCAAAAGTTTTTATAGAATAAGATTTATCATAAAAATCTCTCTTTTCTTTTTCGGTAATCCAGGATAAGTGCATTAGTTTTGAAACCCACTCCCGAAGAAGTTCTAATTCTCCGTTTGGGAGTTTTGCTAACATTGATGGAGTTATCTCTATTGAAGAATTATTACTAGGGAAAGACTCTTTTGCTTGGACAATTATATAGCCCGGAAGACTAACCAGATTATCCTCTGTATAATAATCTCCTTTATTGGCCGTTATTCCAAGAGAAGACAGGTGTATCTCTACATTAGATGAAGTTTTAAATATTCTGGGATATTTTTTAGACATTTCTAGGGCGTCTTTATCTGGATAAGTCTCTAAAAGAATCTTTGTTGCCGCCTTAGAGATTAATTCTAAAAGAGATTTATATTCTTCAGAGTCTCTTAACTTCTTTGTTATCTCTTCTCTTAAATAGTGTGCATCGCTATTAGAAAAATATTTATTAGCTAGTTTTTTACTTAATTCCATTACGATTTAATTAGATTATACAGTTCTATATAATTTTCTTTTATACTTGTAAGCGTGGCCTCTTGATTAGCCAAAACAGTTCTAAGCATTCGAAGTCTTTTGGCACAGTCATAGGCAAATAATACTAAAGCTGTATATTTTTCAATAAAAGTTTTAGTAAATTCTGGAAACTTCTCTCTAAAACTCTTGCAGTCCTCTAAACCACATACAATATCTTCTGCAGTAAAGAAGAGCGGCAGTTTGTGAGAGGACATTGGGATTTTTCTGATTTTAGAATAGAAGAACTCACTTGCAATAGAAACTATTGAGCTGTCTAATCCTGGTAATACGGATACGTCTCTATACCAAAAATCTATATCTCTTTGTAGAATTATACCCTTAGAGCCTTTTGCTAGAAGAGTAAATATGCTCTCAGGGTAATAAGATTTAATGTAATTAATACAATAGGTAGCTAGTTCCTGCCGCAATTTATCAATCTCGGCATCAAAATTTTTAAGTTTTTTGTACTTCTCTAAAGTACTATCTATTAGTGATGTTTGTATCATATCATTTATAAGGTAATGATTTGCTCTTAAGTCGCCTTTTAACTCTTATAAATGAATTAAAACACGTATATTATGGATTGGAAACAACAACTAAATAAGCGTATAGGCTACGGTTCTGCAATTCCTAATTCTGAATATTTTTTAGGAATTGTTCCCCTTCTTGAATTTCTAATAAATGACCTTGAGAAATTTTTAGATCGAGAGGGGAGATACTACGGAATTATGGTAACTTATATTCACAAAACGAGAGAGATCTTGAAAAATATAAGACCAGATTTAGAAGAAGAGGATGATATTACTTGGAAACGAATAATATTTCTTTATAAACCTATAATTTTGAAAGAATATAAAAAATTTCTTAGAAGAAAAGTTACTAGGGCCGATGCAATTATATGTATAGTACGAAAGATTATAGAAATTATATTAACTTATGCAGAAGATGAAGTCTTTGAAAAATTTAATAATATTTACATAATCTTTGGAAAAATGTATACAAATATAAAAAACAAAGGAAAAGAATATTCCCTTCCCATCTTATGTTCTGTAGTTGATGGGTCTATTGAGGAAGGTCTTGTTGGTCTTCACAAATTAGATAAATTTTCTATCGTAGAAGAAGAAAATAAAAGAAAAGCTAAAGACGAGATTAGTGGAAGTGGGATTAGAATAAAAGAAAGCTCAGATAATTTAATTTCAGAAGTATCATGGATAGACGAGTAGTTAATATGCTTATAGTGAACGATGACGATCTAAATTGTGATTGTAAATCGAAAACTATTGACGATATTAGTATAATTAATGTCGGATTTAGTATTGGCGTTTTAGATAAATTTGAGATGGTAGTATATAAAGGTTCTAAAGGAACAAAAGTACTTAAATCGGTTTATACTAAAACGGGAACAATAAAATAGGATAGAATTAAATCTATCCTATTTTTATCTTATCTACTGATTGCCACAAAAGCGGTCAATCAAGTTATGTATTTGCTCAGGAGTTGCTTCCTTTTCGGGTTCAGGCTCCGGTTTTGTCTCCTCCTCTACATCTACGAAAGAGTCGATGAAAATCTTGCCATTTTTAGCAGTATCATAGAATCTTGCCATAGAGTCGAATCGTCCACTCTTGTTCGGAGCATGGAATATAACTCCGCCGACTACAAATTCATCCAGAATAGCTGCAGGATTATCATCCTTCTTGCCAATCCTTCTGATTGTGAAATCGTTAACATAGTATTCAACAATTTCATTTGCTTGAGCCAAAGTTATCATGCATCTGTCGCTCTCTTTTCCAAAGAGATCCTCTTCCTGGAATCCCAAAGAATACATCAGCTCGACACACCTGCCTTTGATAGAGTCGAGAATCAGAGTTTCTCCTTCAGCCTCAGATTTTCTCTGAGCATCCTTCTGAATCACTTGGTCAAAGTCGTTTCCAACTTTTTCCTGAAGCTTCTTCAGTTTTTCAGGGTCGCTCCAATCTTCATAGAGCCGGACGGCTCTATTTTTCTTATTATCAGAGTCATTAGTGTCATCATCATATACTTTCTTCAGAATCCAATTAGGAACCTCCAAAAGCTGAACTCTTCTTGTATCGGAACCGACGACCGCATACGAATATTCCATCACAGCGACCATCTTGCTCCAGGCGGGGTCTTCATCTTTGCTTCTGCCAAGAATCTGAGACATAACGTACTTCCCAGAATCTTTGCAAGCGGAGATGATATCTTTAATTCTCAATTTGTTGAAATTGCCAACGTTGTTGGTATATTCGGGAACCTCAATCAAAAGTTTGAGGCAACGATTTCCGCTCATCACATCCTCCATGATATGGAGAAGCTTAGCATCTTCAGTACAGACTTCGCTAAGATTGATAAAGCTTTCATCCACTCCAGAATTTTCCGAACTTACGACGGCGTAGAGAGCCTTTACGAAATTTCTTTCAGACTCTTCCTCATGCTCGGTAACTTCTTCCTTCATTTTCTCAGGGGACACACCGAGCTCCTGAATTTCCTTATTCGCAGCCTCCTCAGCTTTGATAAGTCTTTTCTCTTCCTTCTTTACGGCCCTATAAGCTAACACAGCACCAATGCCGGCAGCTACAAGGCCGAAGATTACTTTGAACAGCTTGCTTTTGCTGTCATTTTCTTTGTTCATCTCTTTTTTAAGGTTTAGATTAGTGTCTGTAGTTTGTTTCAGTGTCTGCTTCTTCCTTGCGAGTCTCTGAAATCTCTGTTTTCTTTGTGAGGAGCCTCGACGGGCTTGCAGAAGAAATCGACGACCGCATTGAAGACAACAGCTCCTAACCCTATAATGGTTAGTCCAGCACCGGCGATGGAGCACCACCGCCTACCATTTTCTTTTAAATTTGGGAAATGTTTTGGGTTTTCCCTTGAATCCGCGAATTTGTTCACGATTCTTCCCATTACTTCGGCGTTGTTTGCCATAAATCTTTTAGTTGGCTTTATTAGTTTTACGGATAATTACATCGGAACGGACCGCAGCAATTTCCGACACCAGAAATGCTACTACGGCAACACCGATTCCGAGTTTTCCAGCTTTCCAACAAACTGCTTGGATAGCTTTTAATCTTGCAATTCTTTTGTTGTTTTCCATTGTTGTTAAATAATTGTTATAAAATGTTGTTCGTTTATAAGGTTTTTATCGCTGGCGGCTTAATGTGCTATTTATAGATGCCGCCACATCTTTTAATACCTAAGGGGACTGGAAATATTACCAATCCCCTATCGGTACCTAGATAAATTATTGGAACAAGTTTTCACAATACAAAAACATTATAGAAAGAACAGAAGAGTGTTTAGCTTTTACACTAAACACCCTTCCCACTATATAAAGAGATGAAGTATAGACTATTCCTCAGTCTTGGCCTCTTCTGCAGCAGGCTCTTCGGCCGCTGCTTCCTTGACCTCTTCCTTGACTTCCTCCACGACATCTTTGGCCTTCTTGGTCAGTTTGCCCCAAGTATCTTTTCCCCACTTGATGGCGTCCTTTCCGAAGGTTTCAAGCTTGTCGTAAGCGTTTCCGTTTTTCTGAGTGTACCCACCAGCAACATAGCCAAAAAAGGCCAGCGCTGCAAGTCCGATAATCTTTTTCATGTTTCTCTCCTCCTAGTTGTTGTTCCACTGCGACCGGCGATAGTTCCGGTTCCGATTCTGATACTGATAACCGTTACGGTTATTGTTGAAGTTGGGCTTCCTGTACTCAACTTCCACGCCTTCAGCCTCATACTCAGCAACCTGAGCCGGCTTGGTCTGAGGAAGCTCTTCTTGAGTCTCCTCCGTCTTCGACCAAGGGAACTTGATTCCCTTTGCGAAATTCACAGTGGCAGTTCTGCAGCCTTTGAAATTAGTCGCAAACGCGAAAGTGGCTGCGCCAAGAACGGCATATCCGACGACGGCGCCGATCTTCTTCAGAATTCCAGTCTTCTTAGGCTGATTCTGGACATTTTCTTTGTTCTGTTCCATATTTATCTTAATGGTTTTATTGTTATCATTCATGTCTCGATTAAGGTTTTAGGTTTCACTCTTCATCTTGGTTTTATAATGTTGTCTGTTTAGTATTTTGATTTTATGATGAAGAAGTTTACACCTATAAGGAATTAAGGCCTTCCTCGTTTTTCGACAAATTCATTAAACTTGTCTCTAAAATCCCAATCATCATAACAATATCTATCTCCACAAGACTCCCAGCTCCATATTCCCTCTTCAACGTCGTATACAATCTCAACATCATATAGATCTACCTCTGGTTTTTCTAAATAAACCTTAATTAATGTCACTTCATTATTTACTGAGGTCTCTGTTATTCCTTTTACAGTATATCCATCCTCTTCAAAATTCATCCTTATATCCATGTGAAGAGTCTTAGCTGCCTTCTTTAACATCCCCAGGACAAACTGATTAGGAGTTATTGGAGGATTGTCGGGTCTGAACTCAATATTATATTTTCTTCCATACATCCAAAGAATATAGCTAACTACTGCTTGACTTCTAGATTGTCCAGCTCTGCAGTGAACTATAATATCTCTAGAGGGAATATTATTACTTATGAATCTAACAATCTTAAGTGCTTGGGCCATTGATATACCTTCAGCGATTCTAATTCCAGATTCGTCTAGAAACTCAAAAGGCGTAGATATATCATCAAAGTCCAGATTTAAAATATTATCAGTATTAAATTGAAAGTAGTGTGGCTCTGGTTCTCTTAGGATTGTAGATTTTACATCATTTGTAGAACAAATTGATATAAATGCTTTATCTTTCGGTACGTTATTGCCAGTCCACCCAGAGCTCATGCATAGGTCATCGAACTCTCTTTTACTATAACAATATACTTTTTTCATATTATTTTAACAATTATCTCTCCAGAAGGTGTTATTTCTTTTAGTATGAATTTGGGATTGACATAAAATCTGCTCTTGATATAACCAATTAATCTATTCCTGGAGATATCAGTTAAACATATCGTAAGGCGGCCGTGTAATTCCGGAATCATGTCAGACCAAACAAATTTTACTAACTCAGGACTATATCCAAGAACTAAATATGTTCCCTCGTCTTGAAACTTTATGTCCTTGATATCAACCAGTCCTTTCAATAAAAATTCTTTGTAACTCTCAGAATCTCTGGCTTCTATTCTTGCTTTAAGTTTATCGGGGATTATTATAAATTCTCCTATTACTATTTCTTCAGTTTTATTCTCCATCATATATAAGGAAAATAAGAGAGGACTTTAATTTTTATCCTCTCTTATATTTTTATTTCTTGCCATCATTCTTCTTCGTCTTCTTTCCATCATAACCTCACCTCCAGCTACTTCTGAAAGCATTTTATTAGCACCAGAGCCGAAAGTGTAACATCCAACGCAAAGAATGAATATACCTAGCTTTGAAAGGTCTGTATCTATGACTCCATCAACCACAATATCCCACACTAAGATAAAAGCAATTGATAGTCCTATAATAGCACCAACGAGAGCACTAATAACCAGACCAAAGGATTTACTAGATTCACCAGAACTATTTCGTATCAATGATTTAAAAAGCCTCCACATATTCACTTTCAAAGAAAAGGCCATTTACTGCCTCATATGAACCTGGTCCCCACTTGATTATATAAGACCCAGGAAATACGTGAGTTACTTCATCACCGGGACCAAAAATCTTAAAGTCCCAGTTATCCTCCCTTACACGTTTTTCAAAATCTTCCCATGTTGGAAACCACTCATTGAATTTAGGGTGATGTGTATCAAAGAAATCAAATACTTCGCGGAGATTAGTTCCGTCCCACTTAATAGCCTCTATCTCTCTAGGCCTTCGTATATATTTTCCCATACCTACTTAGACCTCTGACTAGTTATTCTAAGCTCTATCTCATATGCCTTCTTCAGATATCCAACTAAGCCCATATATGATTTTGCTTTTACGAATACCCTAGGACAAATTTTATTTAATTCCTGAAGGTCAATTTCTAGAACATCTCCCTTAAGTTCATCAAGAGGTCCACAATGTTCTTCTAGAGATTTAATATCTTCTTTAAACTTGTCTGGAATTTCCCCTGTAGCTTTCTTCTTTTCAGGGGATTTTTTAGGTTTTTCTACAGGATTTTCTGGTTTCACAGCAACCTCTTCTTTCTTGGGTTCTTCCTTAGGCTGCTCTTCTTTTACCTCAGATTTTAGTTCTATATCAGGCAAAATTTCTTCATAAGTCTTCCAGAAAATATTTGGTTTACAAGGAAAAACCTCTCCTGTCACTCCTTTGACAATAAAGTCTCCAGGCCTAGCTTCAACAACTCCATCTACGGTATGAATGTATAAGGAGCCGTGTTCTCCCTTAAAATATGGATTATTTGCCATAAATAATCTTATATTAGGAGATTCAATAGTCTCATGCTTGCCGTCCCATTCGAATGCCTCTACTGTGGTTGGGCTGTTTGTAAATTTTCTAATTAAACCTGTCATGATTAATCTCAGTTTGTATAAGATTTTGATATTCTTCTGTAATTTCACGCACTATAAGATTTTTCTCAGTTGCTTTCTTAATCATATCTCTAGTACCAGGAGATTCTCCAAGAGGAAAGGCTATAAGCGCATTACCTACTTCTGCCATTTTCCCATTTCGTATTCCCCCAGCACGCTTTCCATATTTTTTCCAGTCTGGTTCAAATATCCTAACATTGAAGCCTCTTTCTTTAGCATACAACTCTCCTAATGTATCAGCGCCTTTTGCATGTCCTGATATTATAGTTATCTTGTATCCTTCTGCGAGTCTTCTTTCAAGAAGCTTATCGCAGACATATTTAAGAACTTCGTAGTTATTAAAATTTCTTGAACCTGCTATTATTACATTTAATTCTTTATCATCCATTTTGCATATAATAGGATCTAAAACTATTTATGAGGTCCTGATTGTTGAAGAATATCTGTCCTGTCTGCTCGTCAAACATAAGATATTTTCCAACACTAAACTCTTCTCCTGTAATAGTTTCTGTCCATCTTCTAACAACACTTGGAAAATCTGGTCTCTTCTTTTTTCTTCCTTCAAGTGGAGGCAATTCTATACCTCGAACTGCATTCCACGCCGCGCTAATAATATCGTCTTTAAGTCCCTTTCTGTTGATACACTCGTAGACCGACATATTCTCAAAAGTGTCGTCATCCATTAACATAGAAAAGTAACGACTTCCGTAGTCATTTCTTCGTGTAATAATTAACTTAACACTTCTTCCAGATAATTTTGATTTCCAGTCAGGATGAAGTGGAAATACAACTCCCATCAAGAAGTCGTAATCTTCATTAGTAACTGGCGTGCCTATCGGAGTTGAATGTAAAATAGACTTACATCTTTCCAGAATTTCTTCCTTTATTGTTGCCATATTGTTTAAAAATTAGTGGTATTTCGTCAGCTTTTGGTCTTATATTTTTCCCAATCTCATGTTCATAGAAAGGACAATAGTCAAAGAAGTTTGTAAATACTGCTGTTTTCATGCATGTAACATAAGTAGTTGAGTCAGTATCACAGTTACCTAGAATATACCAATAACAAGTTCCACATCGCTTAGGTTTTATTGGTATTTGGTACTCACAACTAGTAGACTTCGGGTGTTTAATGTATTTCCACCCAAGACCAACTCTACAATAACTATTAATATCTAAGAATCCACAATTAGAACAATAATCAGTTTTCTTTATTATTCTTTTCATGTTCTTTCATAGATAAGGAAATAGTTTCCAAAAGGTCGCGAAATTCACCATCTAAGAGCTCTTCAAATATCAACTTAAAGAACTCTCCTCTAGTCATCATACTTTTTTCGTGTAGATTCGACCATCTGAGCTCTGCAGAAAAATTTTATTAATTTCAACAATCTCGAAATGATCTTCTGCATATTGATAAAGATTGTTTCTAAATATATCCCCAGGAGGACATTTCAGAACATTTCTAACAAAGTCAAAAGCTTTTTTAGCTTGTGGATAACTAAGCCGGCCTTCTCGCGCAGCTCTTAGTGTAGTATATCCGGCAAGATTTCCAACTACCTCTCCTGTGTCTCGATCTATAATGATGTATCTCATTTAGTTTTGCTTTTCCAGATATATCTCATTATCTCTTTTTCTTCATCGCTCCTCTTGCCATACCCAAGAGCCGCCGGACAGTTATAGCCAATATAGATAAAACCTAAGAGATTTCCGTTGGGGTGAAAGTCTTGTTTAGCCTCATTATATTCTACTGTATCAAGACCATCTTTCCAACCCTGTGGAAAATCTAAGGTATCAAGGTAGACATATGACCATTCATTATTTTCTTTTATCATAACACAGTCTCTTCCACCTAGGTCAAGACTGTCTCGTAGCTTTCTAAATTCTACAGGATTCATATTGCAATTTTACAAAATAATAGGTCAGTTACTGCTATAAGCTCAGACAGAGTTAGCATATCAAGGTATGTCGTTGGAACAAAAGAGGATTCACTAAGCTCTCTAGGATTATCACATTCTGGATTATAGTAGTCATCAAGCCATACAAGATTATTGTCTGAGTCTATAAAGAAGCCATCAAAGTACTTCTCTTCTTGCTTATCTAAGAACTCACGCACTTTATCTAAGATTAGGTTTCTTAGATTTTCTTTTGCCTCCCATATTACATCCATCCTAAGATATCCTCCTTTGCTTTTATAGGTTCCATCTTTATTCTTCCTTCCTTAATTTCATCCACCTTTCCTTTAAGCCAGTCTAGTCCTTCTTTTTCTTCCTTAGTCCAGCCTTCTTCTTGATATCCTATGAAGATAAAACCATAACCAAGATATAAAGACTCAATTATATCTCCGTATATTTCTGCAATCATATATGGTGGATATGGTTTGAGTTCCTCGGGCTGGAGAATATAAACTTTCGTATCCGCCTCTTCATGTTCCGCCGAGACTAAGTATTTCTCTTTCTTCTTTGGTCTCTTTGGAAGCGGCGGAAGGAAGGCGGTTATTTCTTTTCCTGTCCAGCCCGATATCCAAACCTTTTCTGGCTTAGGATCTATATCGTATCTTATGTTTGCCCTAGATTCTCTGAGCGTCAAGATTGCATATTCACTAGAAGCTCCCGGAATAATAGATTTCTCGGCAGTAACTTTAATATGCATACTGTCATCATATTCAGTAATTCCAAGGTCATTTACAACAAACCTAGTCCAGATATCTTCAAGGTTTTTTATAAGATTGCTGGAGTCTTTGTGTGATGCGTTTTTCTTTAGGATGAATCTAAGATGTAGCTCAAATTGTTTCGTCGTCCTGAGCCACTCCAAGTATTCGCTAAAATCAACTGCCAGAAGCTGACATCGTACTTCAGATTCAACACGATTAGCTTCTGGATTTTTATATATTGCTGCTATAGGTTTACCTCCTTTATAGATAACCCTAGCATTATACAGAGCATTGACTGAAACGAACTTAGATTGAAGCGTAATCAGAACATTAAGTTCTTTTACCATGACTTTTATGGATTAATGAATGGATTAAAACCAATTTGTTTTTGCTGTTGTTTTCTTTTTGCTTCAACATCAGCCCTAATCCTATTTTCTTGTGCATTCTGTTGACCAATCATAGAATCTATTTCAAATTCTGTATACATGTGTTTTTCTGTATCAGTCTTAAGTTGGTCGTATAAGCCCTTCGGAATCTCTTTCCATCTACCATTATTAAGTCGAATTGTATATGCCTTAGCTCCTTCTTCACCACGACGATTTTTACTAATCTTGATGGTGTGAAGATGATTAGGACATTTTTCTTCTCGACCTATACCAATAATCATATCAGCCGTGTGTTGTTTTCTTGATGATTCGCCTATATCAGACATTTCAAGAACACTATTATTCCAAGCCGTGATTTTTGGTTGAGATGCGATAAAGACTAATTTCCCAAGAAGTACAAGCTCATTTATCGTCTCATATAGCTTGCCGAATTCATTATACATCGAGTCTCCTTCTCCAACACCTTTCGAGTTAGAGTCATAGTCAACGATAACTACATCATAGAATGCACCTCTAGATTTTACAAATTCAACTATTTCATCTGCACTAACTTTTCCGGCTGCATTAATTGAGATTTCTAAGTTGTCATTAAGAACTTGACACATACTATTATAAATATCTCCCAGCTGTCTTTGAGTGTCTGCAAATGATAGTCCACTAAACATAGCTCCCGTTCGTACTATAAAGTCTTTCATATTTAAGTCACCAAGAGCTACATAAAGAGTTTTATATCCATGAGTTGCAAAATATAGGGCTTCACTCATTAGCCACAGACTCTTTCCAGTTCCAGGAGCAGCACATACAATTGCCATCATTCCTCTTGGATATCCTGGATTTGGGTCAAAGCTTAAGTTTACCCAATCATATCGACTTGGAATATATGAGTCGGCTGAATCTGCAATAATAGTATTTATATCAATCTTTGAAAAACCAGTCGAACCAAAGATATCAACATTTGTAGAAACATAATCTACATTCTTTAGATACTTAAGATATTCTGCTGGAGATTGATTATAAAACTGTCCTGCTTTTCGTATAATCGCCGCTGCACAAATATTATTAAGGTAGTCAGCAGCGGGTTGTATTTGTTCTTTTGTGTAGGATTTCCATCTTAGTATTTCATCCATTATTTGTCTGCTTTCCTGTGGAGTTTTTGCACACTTCGCTAGGATAGAATCAAATAATGGTTGTCCTATAGCATCAAGGTTGTAATCCCTGATGGCATGTAAGATTTCTTTTACTAGTGGATTTCCCGAAGTATTTGGATTAGTATCAAAATAATATTCAATGTTTTCTATATTCTGTTTAGCCTGATTGAATATAAACTGATTCAATAGACTAAACAACATTTGCATATTCTCCATTATAGATTTACTTCAAAAATCTCACTATCTGTAATATCACAATATTTATAGTATGTGTGAATTAACTCATCTCTATTTTCCATACCCTTCGAATAGACTGGTATCTTTTTCTTTGGGTGTGGTTCTAGGCTGATAAGATTCATATGTGCTCCGCGGGCTGTTCTACCTACACTCTGAAGAACAACTCCGGCCGCTTTTCCTTGCGCTAGAAATGTGGTCTCAAGACCAGGTAAATCTAGCGCTCTAAATCCGGCCGATGTGGAGGGAATTATATCAACCAGCCCATTTCTCACATATTCACAAGCCTTTTCTAGTGTCTTAAGATTAGTTCTGTTTCCTTGAAGATCATAATATATATAACCCTCACCACAAATCAAGAGAATCCTAAAGACACCCATAAACCAATTATTTACCCACTCTGAAATAATCTTCTCAAGGTTATTCATTGGAAGATACATCATCGGATATTTCTTACCGAGCTTAACTATAACTTGACAAACTTCTGGAGTTGTAAATATTCTAGTCAAGGCATTTAAATATTGGTTTGTTCCATCAGCAAAATCATCGGGCAGGAACTTTACTTGATTGAGAGCATTAGTTTTAACTCGAATATTGTCAATCTTTAGTGTCAGCGGCATTCGATAGACTAGACTTGGTCCAAAATATTTAACTAAGTCTTTATTTCGGATTATAACATCATCTAGTCCATTTACGAAAGTTATCATTTCTCCTTTCGCCTTATCTGCTGTTCCTGAGAATCCATAGAAGTGGTCTGCATGAATAATTCTGTCATATAAGAACATTCCAGAATCATTAATCGTATATTCTACTTCATCAACCATTAAGACATCAACACTTGACCAATAGGCTTCAAGTTTTTTAAGTTCAGCCGGATCTCTTACATCTTTTCGATTTAGAAGTCCAGAAGTTATCATACATTGAAGTCTTCCGTCGGCTGTAGGAAGCTCAATTCCAAATCTTTCTTTTATTCTCTTTTCAAGTTCCTGTCGTGGTTTCTGCTGAGGTGCAACAAGAAGTACTGTTTTTCCAATACTATAGAAATAATTAGCCAAAGTTGCTATCAACTCAGTTTTTCCATATGAGGTATAGCATGAAAATAATCCAACCTTATATTTTAAGAGGTGTAAGGCATCTTCATTTTGATAATCTCTAAGATTTGGAAACGGTGCTTCTCGATAGGTTTCAGACATAATTGCACTTAAGACATCATTGTAGTCATCAAGACTCATATAAGTTTTGAAGACATTAAGAATATATGCTGCAAATCCAAGACCTACCCGAAATGTATATACACCTCTAGAATCAGCTTTGGGTTTCCTACCATCATAAAGTCTGGTTGTGGTTACTATAGTTCCCCATTGCTTTTTCCAAGGTATATATCCAGTATCTCTTTTGGTAGATTCTAGGAGATATGCAACACTGCTATCATCTGTCTCAATCACAATCTTCCCAACCGACCTGTCTACATAAACATGGATCATCTTCTGCTACTTTTATTTGACTAATGATGGTTTCAACGGTTCTGACTGGATATTGGTCTATGTACCAGATTCTCCAGACTTCTCCCATAACAGTATCTACAACAAATTCTGCTTTCCATAGTAGTCCTTTAAAACCCAAACCCACTTGCACTGGGGTTCCATATTTCAAATCCAGAATCTCTTTTCTTGTCATCTTTTCTTTCCCACTGCAGACTCCATCCATTCTTAATTCTTTTCTTTAGATTTTCCTCAGGGTCTTCTCCGTCGGATGGAATTATATGAATTGGACAGTAATCTATTGTGCTTTTAACTCGGTCAGCTATTTTCTTTGATATTTTAGTTTCGTCCATATAAATTAATATCTCTGACGGAACGTACTCTCTAAGAAATTCTAGCTGATAATCTGATATACTCGAACCTAGAACGGCAAACGGTATATATTCAGGGAACATTATTAAGTCAGCTATTGCATCAAAAACACCCTCTGAAATTATCATCTTATTTCCGCTAGGTTGTACATTATGATCTATCACATAAGGTGGTTTTGCTGATATTGGCGGGAAGAAGTATCGTATTGGACTATCACCAGTAAATCTAATCTGATAATAGAATATTTCGCCTTTATATTTAAACGGCATTACTACATTATCTTCCCAAAATTTGAAGTCTAAGGCTTTATACAATTCTTTCATAAATCCGTGCCTCCCGATTAGATATTGTACGCCTTTCTCAGAATAATCATCAAATTCATACTTAAACTTATCGAGAGACCAAGTTGGATCAGTCAGAGGAACGAGATTAAACCCTTTCCAGCCAAAGAAATTTCCAAACTCAGGTACCTTAAATGATACATCAACATTATCATTTATATTAATGAAGGCTCTTGTACAGACAAAACAGTGTCCTTCCGAAAGATCTTCTTTTATGTATAATTTGTGCTTAGTATGTCCCTCTGCTTTACAAAACGGACAATGACAAATATACTCTCCGGTCGATTCATTGAGAAACGTTCTTACTTGGTCCATGGTTCCAACGCCATAGATATCCATAAGAAGGTCCTCCATATTGCAGAATACTACTTTCTTTCCTTTTTTAGTAGTTATTTCTTTGTAATCAACCATAATCTTAAAAAATTAAAATGAGAGCCCTTAGAAAATATCCAAGAGACTCTCATTCAGATTTATTCTTCCGTACCGTCCGCTTTCTTAACTCGGATTGTACGCTTCTTTGGGAGCTCTTCTTCTACTTGAGCTTCCTCTTTCTGCTCTTCTACTGGTTTCTCTTCCTCTGCTTCCTTAATTACTTCGGGAGCTTTAGGAGCGAATCTTTGAATAGCTTCTTCTAGAGACTGAACTACATAATTGACGGCAACAGGATTACTTGAGGTCATAGACAGCTCATATGGTCCTGCTACGATAATTGCTAGCTCATCTGTTGTAAATGATGTTACAATTAAGCTAATCAGATCATTAGTAATTCCTAGGTTTCCAGAAACGGATTTAGGTTCAATACTAATTCTTTCTTTTCCTGCATAAGGCAGACTTACTTGTGAATTGGTTCCATTATAAATTCGCATATCTTAAAACGTTTTAAAAATGTTCTAAATATTTTAAATTTCACTATCAATTCTTAATAATCTTTCTCTCAGGTAATTCCTGAGAGTCTCTACTATTAAGAGTCTTGGTCCTTCGTCTCCGCAGATTCAACTGTTTCAGGTTGAATTTCTGATTCTGGTTCTGAAGCTTCTACTCTTTCCTGTAGTTCGCAAAATTCAAGGGACTTGTTATTAATGTAGAGCATATAGTTTTTCATCTCAGCTCCATCTAATCTCTTAAACATTCCAAATCCCCAAAAATGAGGCTTTATTGCAGTTATTATGAAAAGCTTCTCACCCGCTCGACTAGATCTAACTTCCCACCCTTTATCTTCAGAATAATAGTGCTTTATCGTCTCAACTACGTGCGGCCTAAATAAGGATAGGATTGCAAGGTCAGAGTCTGTATCCTTTGGTGTGATAAAATCTTCATAATACTTATAAATATCATCCTCAAGGCTTCCAACTTCAACATCAAAATCCCTGGTCTCTTCATAAGCTTTTCCAAGTCGTATCTCAAGTTCTTCTGGAACGTATATTGTGTCCTGAAATCCAAGAGGAATTATATGATTTACGTCAAGCTTTAGAGAAACTTCAACGGCTCTCTTGATTGGTTTAAGAAGCTTAAAGACTGATTTATCAAGAGAATACATTTTAGGATTCTTTATCTCTTTTCCTATAAGACTGTCAAGATAATCTCTATCTTGTCTTGCAGCAAAAATATCTCTAGATGATAAGAAGCCTAAAGTTACGTAAGAAGCAAAGAATTCTAGGAGATATGGAACAGAAAAACTATCAATAACAGCCTGAGAAGAGACATGCCCTCCAAAAGCATTAAATCCAATAATCTGAATTGCCTCTTCTTCCGCCCATGATATAATTTCGTAATTAAAGTTTAGTGGGCATATATCCATTCCAATATATTCAAGATTCGGTAAAACGGTCTGTATATCTTTGATTCTATCAACTGATTCTGGATTATATATACCAATTGCATCTACATACCCCCTATCAACTAAGAAAGATAGTTCGTCAGCATATTTAATGAAATCACACTTTGCATCAACTAGAAGAAGGTCTATTGTTCCTCTTCCAAGCTGATCTAAGTGCAATCCTACCGCTTCAGATGACCTGTCTAAGAAATCAATTTTAGTAACAAGAGGAGAACCAGAACATTGTTTGACATATTCTGAAATTGCATCTTCATTATTTGCTGTAATTGAAGTGCAAAGATATCCAAATTCGTTGTCCTCTGATGGCGAATAGTCTAATGTTGTAAGATCTAATCCAGCTCCTTCTATTTTAAATAACTTGCTCATATGATTGAAATATTAATAAAGTCGTCTGTTCTATATTCTGAGATTGGCGACCATAGAAGATTAAATCCAGTGTCGCCTTTATCGGGATCTAAGAGAACGGTATTTTTCAAGAATACAGTATCTCTAAGAGTTCTCACAAACCTGGATATTTCAAGAACTACATCAAAGATTAACTTGGTAAACGCTTTGTTTCGCATTATACCTAGCTTAATGATTACATAGTCTTGATATGTTAGATTACGGATAGGAAACTCTTCTCCATTTTTATACAACTTAAAGAGGGACTTTACATTATCATATTCTGTATTGAATAATTTAATGCACTGGTCGCCTATCTTAAGTCTCTTGCTTTTTCTATCTCCATTAGGATTTAGAATAGAATATCTGCTATGATGTTTCTTGTCAAAGGGAACCATCTCTGGAAACCTAATTTCATAATCTCCGATAATAGTTTTATCCTTTTCGAGAACAACCCCAGAATAAAGTCTAGTAAGATTGACTATTTTTATTCCTTCCAAGTTATCCATTGATATAATCTTTGGATATCCAGGTTTCCAGTCTAGGAACCAAATTTCATTTCTTCCCGGAGGGTCCAAAGAATTAACTACCTTTTTAAAGACATTATAGTCATGCGGGAATGTAGTTTTAAGATAAATATCGTCAACAAGAAACAATTGATAATATCTATCACCAGGAAGTTTAGAATAGAAGTCTTTTATGTTCCTAATAATACCTCCTGTCAGTGCTTCTTGTTCAGATTTCTTCTTAGGAGCACAATCCCAACACGGACAATAATAGAAATTTGGGTCTAGGTATGTTAGTGGTTCAAGAGGGGAATTGCATCTATAACAAAATCCGTCCTCGTCGGGTTCAAGAGTTAGTTTTATTTCAGTAAACTCTTGATATCCCATAAAATGTTTTTGTCTTATTTCTTTTTCTAGCTCTACAGAATCATTAGCTATTTTCATATTATTTTAATTAGTTTTTATAGGTAGAAAAAGACTAACGATTCTATCATAGTAAACATAACCGCCTCTACCGTCTTCTCCTCTAATCTCTGCTCCATAATCTACTACAACAGTTTCTACATTATTTGTATTTGAAAAATTCTGAGCAACCTGTTCAGCATCACTTAGAGAATCAAAGCATAATTGTTTATCATATCTGCTAGTAATACCAACACAGTCACTGTCAGTTGCTTTATATAATCTTCCAAACAACCAATAATACAGTCTAAATCTCTTCTTCATTATTTTAGCTTATCAAATCCAGCTTCGGTATACAAGTCTCTGAGAGCTGATGCTAAAACCCTGACTTCATCTTGAGCTGACTTGTCGGTTCTAAGATAGAAAAATCCTTCTTTCTCCGTCGAACCTTCTTCTGGCTCTCTAAAGTAGTCCTCGATGAAACCTACCATATAAAACTCAGTCTTACAGTCCTCAGGAAGACCACCTCTTGCATCCTGTGGTTTAAGTCTTGTTGATTCTTCGGTTGTAGTTTCAAACTTATATTCATCTTCGGCCTTTCTCCAGAGTTCATCACGTCCGGCTGCAGTTCTATCCTCACAAATCAATGTTCCCCACAGTTTCTCACCATCTTCATCTAGTACCCATGTTCTTGGTTCTGTCTCTGGCCATTTACAAGTAGAGGCTATTTTCTCTCTAATTGTATATGCCCATTGAGGAAGAATAATTGTGAGGCCCTCTTTATAATTTATATGTCTTTGCGATTCTTGATTATAACAGAAAGCACGATGTCTAACTACCTGATGTGAACAAGCCCTAGAACAAACCCAGTGAGATGTTCTTCGGTGGTAAAAATCGGCCGTTGGTTCTCTCCAGTATCTTTCTATTACCCCTCGACCGATTCCTAGTTTGAGACAAATTCTATAGTCGGTCGTTACATGAAAGTCTCCATCGGCCGTCTCACTCCACCGAATAAAAGGGCCATATTTTTTTAGTGTATCTATACCCATTAGTTTTTCAATAAGGTCTAGGTCGTATCTTGGAACATTAAGATATACAGTTCCACAACTAAGACAAGACCAATGTCCAATTCTAATGAGCATGTCTACAAATTTTTCATGAGAGTCTTCTGTTATCCTGTCAAAGCTAAGATAACTGATTCTTCCACATTTTTCTATGTGTTTTAACATTCCTGCGATACCTGGACCTTGTTGATCTAGGATATCTACACTTGGCTTAATTATTTTCATATATTTTATTTATTTATGTGCATTCTATTAATAGGGCTTTCATTTTCTCTAGGACGCAAAAAGGGGTATTTCAACAACAAAAAAGAGAGGGTTATAATTCCCTCTCAATGGTGTCTCTTTCAAAACTCTTAACCTCAAGCTGCTTTATGCTATTGAGAAATACCCCAATTTTTCTAGAATACTTCTCAGCATTAAATCCAGGCAGCTCTCCAGAAAGAAGATTATGAACTAGAGCTACGTCATTATTTTTATACAGTCCAACAGGTTTTAGCCAGAAATTATCGTTATCACCATCGATTTCAAAAACTGCGAATTGAGTTTTTGTCCACAGGATATCGATTTTGTATCCTTTTGCTATTCTCTGTGTTTTCCACCTAAGGTTATTTCTTAGATTAGTAATTAAGTTAATCTGAGCACTGTTGTCAGATGGATTTAGCTCTATCATTGGAAATTTTCCTTGGGCATCAGGAGATACTACTTTAACAGTCGGTATTCCTATAAGACGCCTAACTTGTTCTTCCCAATTAATCTTCTTTTTCTCAATGACCCCTTTTTCATTTTTCAGGCCATCTTTGAATTCTTCAGGAAAAGTTGCGTAGACTATTTCAGTTTCCTCGCTTTCTCCTTTTCTGTCAGTTTTTTCTGTAACCTTCGTAATCGTGAGATAAGGTTTCAGAGTTTTCTTATTATAGCTTGGGCTACATACTAAGTAAATATACCCAGAATCTCCAAGACTATTGTTGGTTGTAAAGAATGGGTAGTAATTCCCAATAAGAGTACTATTTTCTCTTTCCATTTTTATTTTTCTTAGTACTTTTGTCTTCTTCATTCTCTATTACTTTACGTATTGGGTCTATACGAGTTACAATCCTTCCTCTTGTAAGATCATACGGACTCATTTCTAGCTTAACCCTATCTCCGGCCATAATACGTATAAAATTCTTTCGTATTTTTCCAGAGATGGTACAGACTACCTCTCTCGGTGGATCATCTAGGTCAACCCTAAAGAGAGAGTTACCTAATTCTTGAGTTACCGTTCCAAAAAGATCTATATTCTGCTGCTTACTCATCTTTATTCAAGAACTCTGTCTTTATCTGCTTGCACGACAATACGTGTGAACTTTTTCTTGATAATTTCAGACTTAAGTTCATCAGATATAGAATCTTTTAGGTAATCAATAATATCTTCCACAGTAACTTCACAAGATATATACTCTTTCGGTGATTTTTTAGTACCTATATTGTATATAGCAAACTTTGAAGCTCCTGCACCGTGGTTATCTTTTGCAAAATTTACTACTTCGATAACTGCATCTCTGAGGACTCCTTTACCCAAGAGTTTTTCAATAGTTACTATATCAATACTATATGAAGTAGTATTAACTCTTTGACGAGAGATTAAGTCTATGTCATTATTTCGTTTATCGAAATAGAAACTATACTTCATAAAATCTTCAAAGTTATCACAAAATCTAGAATCGTCCCAGTCTAATAGAACTCTTTCCAAAATTTTGTCTAGATCAATACCCATACACTTTAAAAGGGCTGGATAATATGCACTCTTTGAAATATTTACGTCTCTCGTTAGATTGTATATAGTTCTTTCCAGAGCTTTTTTATTGTCATCCGCAGATTTACTACTCATTATAGTCAGGTTATTATCTGACCGCTGAATTCCATACCACTCAACAAGTGCATCAGTAGCTAAATCTCTAAGAATTCCTTTAAACTTAGAAACTATATTCTCTGGATAAGTTAGGTTTGCCCAACTGGAGAAGTAGCTAAAGACTTCAAATATTTTATATGTATCAACGTATCCAACATAGTCCTTTGACCTGTTAAATTTGCAGGCTTCTACAGCATTATCAAGCATCACATCCCAGTAATTCTGTATCTCTGCAGTCTCAAAATCATTTGTTAGAACTTCGCCAGATTCTACAGCACTTGGAAGAGCGAAGATAACCTTTATATCTTCAGGCTTTGGTCCGAAAACTCTAGTCTTAAATATATCACTGATGGATTTGTCCTTATCTGTAATAATATTTGTATACAGATATGCAGTAGCCATTCCTAGGTTATCCTTAAACTCCGAATTGTTTAAGGAATCTTTTCTTGATGCAAAAGTGCCTAAGAAGAAGTAGGTTTCTTTTATAGTATCATATCTATGTCCCGGAATCCACTTCTTAGTCTTTTTATTCGTTTCACAGTTTATTCTTCTCTTCATTTCTTCAAAGTATACCTTATATTCTGGCATCTCTGGACAAACGAAGGAAACTACATTTGGAGATGATTCCGAAAATATCGCTTCAAACACCTTTCCTTCAAACTTTCCTTTATTTGAATCAAGTGATAAGAAGATATCGGACATCGTATCATCACAAAAATTCATAACCCTATACCAAGAGTCGTCTGAGAATACTTCGGGACTCTTAATAAACGCGCCCACAGAAGAAGTTATCCACTCTTTTTGCAGCTTTTCGAATTTAAATTCAAGTTCATTTATATCCGAAGAAATTTCAGTATAGGGCCTATCCTGAATAAGTTTTACGATCGCGTTTTTATCTGCCTTTTTATCTCTAGAGGCAAGATAAACTCGTTTCTCGTGGTCTACTACATCAACAAAAGCCAAAAATCCTGGCGTAAGCCTCCAATCATTAATTATCATCGTTATCTATTGTTAATTTTATTTTCTTTTTCACACTATTAAATTGTATTCGATCACCACCAATAAACTCTTTTATCTTGGTGATCTCATCTTTAAGAGTTTCATCGTCGTCAAAGAGCGAATCGGCATAATTCAGCTTAACTGTTGCTGATTTAAACTTCCTTTTCTTCTCATCTGGCTCTTCGATTTCAATACAACAGAATAATTTTCCCTCAGTTCTCATAACTATTTCACTGAGTTCTGGAATTTTAGATGCTTCAAAATTGAATCGTCTTTCTATAAACTCTTCAAAAGATGTACATCGTTCCTGATAAGTTTCTGGAGTTCTTCTTACACTACAATAGTCTTTCTCGTAACTCTTAAGTGTTTTATTTACGTTAGCTATTATAGTTTTTAATGCTTGCTCTGAGTCCATATCAACATATTTCTTAGTGATCTATCAATCTTTCTTAATTTCGGCATATCATACGGAACTTTCAATCTTTCTGGATACCCTAAGAGAAGCTCTTTGGTCCAAGTTCCAGATTGTCTTAAAGTTATATCTGTAGAAAATCCAATTCTATCATTCTTAATTCTGAACTGGCCTTCTTTTAGATTATTCATTAGGTCTTGACAGATATATAAATAATCATGATAGTCAGAAGAATATGAAAGGCAGTTCTTTGTATATATTTTATCAGGAGTATCAGACAATTTTATAAGCTTCCAGTCTGAAAAGTCTATTGCTTCATCTTCATCTATTGTCATAGACTCAAAAACTCTAGGAATTATAACTAAGTTTAAGAAGTCTACGTATACAAATGCTCCCTCACCTGGTTTTTCAAAATAAAGGAACATATTAGTTGAAGCAAATGGAAACGACTTATCAGTGCAATTTCTATGATAAGTTTCTGTAGACGCCTCCATAAGAACTAGCGGTTTCTTAATATACTCTTTGTTATCTCCTACCAGTATATCAAAATATTCTTCAGTTATTGGTTTTATCATAGACTTCTAAAATAATCTAATAGTCCTACACTATCCCAAGAAACTCTATCTTTAGATCTAGATGTTCTGGCATATTCTCCATTGACAGCGTCTATATACATTGAGTGACTTCCTTCATCGCCCATATATAAAGAGTTCCATTCATAGTCTGTCAATGAACTCTTAATATCTAGCTGTTCAAGAGCCAAATTATCAAAGCCAATAGTTCTTCCTTTACTAAGATTATTTGTATTTCTTAGGCGCTGTTTATAAATATTTCTCTTTACTATACGTTCAAACTCCTTAATATCTTCTGGAAGTTCAGTATTCTTTGCTCTTCCCCACTGCTTATATCCAAGAATTAGTATAGGCATGTCAGCGCTTTCAAATAACTCTTCTAATTGGCTAGATGGAAAAACACCAGCAATTATATGAGCTACGTACGTTTGCAAGCGATACTCACTAATCCAGAAAGACTCATCTAGTTTTTCATCTAAAAGATTTACAAACGTTTTTCGCAGTGATGGTCCAAAGGGGTTGTCATCATACAGTACAGGAAGACTGTCTAAACTGACTCCAACTCCACCAACTGACTTTATAATTTTCTTTGATTCTTCACTACAGGTATTTAAGTCCTTTATATTAACTGTTACCCTAGTTCTATATCCTTCTTCATTTAGCAGGTTGACCAGTTTTAGAGTTTCTTCTGGTGAATCTAAAACATTTCCACCACCTATAGCAATTTCTATTGGTACTTTTGGAAGTTGAGACAATATTTCCATAGTTTTTTCAAGATCAAAGATTTTCCCTTGAGGTGTACTAGATTCATGACAGAACGAGCATCCCCAAGAACATCTATTTGATATCTTTAAGTCTATAGAATCTGGAAAATCAGCAACTAAGTCCTCACCAAATCGGCAGGCTCTTTTTATCATGTCTCCTTCTCCAGTTTGATATACTATGTAGTTTCCGTTTTTATAACTTTTCATAATTAAAAATCTAATAATATGTCAAACTTTTTAGTCCACAACCTCATGGGAGCCAAAGCATAATCTGTTCCTTGGCTGATCTTATTTTCTTTAAGTAATTCAGAGAAACTCAGCTTATTTGGACTTTTCATACTCTCTGCTATTAAAGAAGACACTGAATTTCCATAGAAAGCTATATATATTTTGCCATCTATTAGAATACTTTCAGAAGGATAAAATAAATCGAGGTCTTTGAATGAACTAGGCTCTATAAAGTCGAATTTTTTCTTAGATATAGACCAAGATATGTCGTTTAAGAAATAATTACTATCACTATTCTTAATTGAATAGAGCATATCATAATCATCCGGTCGGAAGTCGTTTATAGTAAAGTCTATTATTCCAAGAGGATTTCCAAAATTTATAGAAGCTATCAGATCTGGATCATCTTTTGAAGACTCTATTTTAGTTTCATTATAAAATCCTTCTGGTGCATCAGAGTTATCATTTCCTCCATACCACCAGCTATTAGGATTTAAAAGAAAATTCCGAATAGTATCTTCATTTTCTAGGATCTCCTCTTTCATATCAGAATAAGAGTTGTGGTTTATTTCTGGGCAGCTTAAAGTTCCTGGATTCTCTCCTGCTTTATATGCCCGAACATAATCCTCAACCCACTGGAACTCAACTCTCTCGACACCAAAAATTTTCTTTAGGATCTTTTCGAGTTTCTTTTGGCTTTTTTGAGTTCTTGGATCTTGATAGTTATTAAAATAAAATCCGCAAAGGTATTGGAGTTTTGTTAAGCAAGAGTTAGATTTTGTCCATTCCCAGCCAAACTCTTGAAATCTACTAGGAATATATAGAACACCATCATTAATTATCAAATCAAAACCAGAATCTCCTGGTTTTAGGTTAGTCTTCGAATCCATGCATATTGATACAGCATGTGAAGATGATGAATTAGTCTCTATTAGTCCGCCTCCTCGGCGGACCATCTTTAATTTCTTACTATTATTTTCCATACATATATGAGGAATTGAGAATTCCTTATATATGAAATGATAACTTTAGAAAACTTAATTGATAGAGGATACAGAGAATATCCTGTTCCAAAATATTCAGGATGGTCAAACGCACAGAAATTTTTTCAAAAGAAAATCATAGTTATAGAAGATGCTGATGAATTTTATATCGATGCATACATATACGATTTTAGAAACTATGATCCAGCCATGAAAGTAGATTTTGTATTTGATTGTCAATTTAATGGTGATTACGATGGGACTACTTTTAATATAAATACAGTTGGGTGGAAAAACGAAGAGAAAACCTTAGACAGAGTTGAAGAATTTTTCATGGAAGTATATAAATTATCTAAAAAATTTAGAAAAATAAAAGAGGATATATAGTCCTCTTTTTTAATTTAGTCCCCGAAAAATGGAAGAAACTGTATCTCTACCTCTGTATCTTCTCTATGTAAATACACTCCATAGTTTTTAAAATAGATTACAACAGTCCATCTATCTATTTTCCAAGATTCAGAAGCCCAAGGTAATAGGAGCATCTTATCACGCAGTCTTTTAAAATCATCCTTAGCCTCTATACAAGTACAAAATGATTTCTTAAAGATTACATTATTCACATACACAGAATCAAAAACTGTATATGTCATCTTTCTATATTGTCCCCAAAAACACACCTCATTCTCAGAATTCCAATTAAGTTTTCTAGCTTCTTCCGTAAGTTTTTCTATGGTCCATCTTTCTGTTATTCCATCTCTTTGTGCATATCCTGAAAAAGACATTAATAGCACAATACCAACGACTAATATAAATTTTTTCATGTCATTTATAAGGAAATAGAGAACTCAGAAATTACTTCTGAGTTCTTTTTATATATATAATATAAAGTTATTAATTCCCGCGACAGCCCAATATAAGAGGCCGTAGGAACAACTGCAAAACTACTACTCTTCCTTCTGGTCGAGATGAATTTAGCATGGGATTTGATAGAGCTTTGTGCTTTTAGTCCTGATCTTTGAGTTATATTGAACTTTGATCTTTCTAACTTTAAGCTTCTTAGCTCTAAGCTTTTATTAGCCATTAATTTACGCGCTTCAAATACGTAAAATTTATCGTGTCTAGATTAAAAGTCTAGTCGATTATACCTTTTAGCGTTATCATCGCTAAAAAACATCCTAATTTACTTCCGAATGTGAGAGAAGGCGTTATTTATGGCCTCTTTCGCCGTAGTATTAATAACCTTACCTTAGTCCTCGATTTCTATGAAAGTAGTCGAATTACTTTCAGAAAGAACATAGTCGACGTTTGTTTTAAAGTCTTCTATATCTTTCTCGAGGGACTCTATTTTTTCGGCAATATTGATTGGATCTACGAAAGCTGCTTCGTAGAGCTTTTCAATTGTATCTAGAGCATCTTTTTCAAGGTCCTTTGCCTTTGTGTCTCCACTTTTTCCAGTCTGGTCCTTGACGATTGTCTCAACACGAGCTCTGTTTTCAGCTTCAACAGCTTCTTTCTCTTTTTGAGCTCTAGTAAACTGAAGCTTTAAAACTCTCAGTTCCTCCTCCTGCAGGTAAATAAGATTTTTTCTTACAATTGCCTGCTGGACTGTCATTTCTTTGCCTCCAATCTTAACTATTGTCGTTAAGTTGGATTTATCTATCTCTTCTTTTAATCTGGTTATTCGATTTCTTATGGCTTCAACGCTCTGAAATTGAGCAATGGCCTTTCCTTCGAATACTTCTTTTGTGAATTGAGAGTTTGGCTGACGGAGAGCCTGACCTTTTCTAACTGCAATAAAGCTAGAACGGTTTAGCTCAGAGCCATACCGATTTTTCAACAGTTTTAATTCTGCTAATGCTCTGGTAATTGTTATCTTTGCCATAAACTTATAAATTTTAAAGTGTTGAAATAAAATAAACGCCGCCTAATTATTAAGCTTCCGATTCAAACGGAATATTGAATATACTAGTAGTAGTATATCCCGGTTTGTCCCTCTTAAGCCTAGTCCATAATAATTAAGCGAAAATCTAATTTATTATGGTTTTTGTTTGTCTAGAAAATAGTTAATTTAAAATGCACCTTATGAATCAGAACTTCGGCCCTATAATAACGACCTACTTTCTCCCGAAGATATCTCTTCTCGGTTCTAGTATTCTGGGATACATTACGTATACCAGAAGGGTTCATAATGTATATAATATATGAATTTTAATGTCTTGAAAAGAATGGGAGCGAATGGGCTGGCCGGGAGTTGGTTCCCTACATACTTTGCCGTTGGCGAGGAGAAAGGTATGTTTAAGGTTGGGACCAGCCCAAGTTATCGCTCCTTAGGTTTTGTGTTGAAAGTTTTTAATTCATTTATAAGAGTATGAGGGCCGTGAAGTCTGCTCCTGTTTTTAGGGGGTACCAAGCGGATATAGCAGGCTTGGCCAAGACGATGATGATTCCCACAAAGGCCGCAACGATGATGATGAGCCTGCTAGAAACCAATACTGTTCCGCTAAAAATATCGCGGCCCTATTCATACTCAGTTCTCATTTATAAGAATTTGAGGGTTTCTTAGTTACCCTCTTTTTTGTTGAGATGTAGCGATTCGAACGCTAACTAAGGGAACCAAAATCCCTGGTGCTACCATTACACCACATCTCAATTCCATTTATAAGAATTTAAGGGCCTCGTAGTTTCCCTTTTATTTCTCTTTAAAGCCTTATAGATGAAAACCAATACATGATATGAAAGAATTAATTTTAATGCGCCTTGCGGCTACTAAAATTAAGCTTATAACGGCGCGGGAAAAGTTGGTTGCTGATTTCAATGAGATTGAAAAGCAACTAGAAGTTCTTGAAAAGAGAATTGCTAATGCTGAGAGCGCTGAGGAGATCTCCAACGCGCTTGGAACGGCTATTCAATTCTTAGATTCTTATGAAAAGAAGGGAAACTAGCCCTTCTTTTTTATTCCCTTCTATATCCCTTCAAAACCTTATATATGTAGAAGATACCTAAAGACTAAGACTGACGCTTTGGGTATTTTATGTCTTTAGTCAGTCAAGAATTAAGATATGGAATTTTTTGCTATATTGGCATGGCTTGGGAAAGTCATTGCCATGTTCGCCGCATTGGCGATCCTGGTCCTGGTCATTATGGCCTGGGCTGGGAATACAATGAAAAAGTCCCGGGAAGCCCGGGAAAAGTCTAACTCCGTCCTGCAGAAGTGTGGGCGCGGTGACATCCGGATTCAGAAATGATCCGGATTTTTATTTCCCCCAAAGCCTTATATATGTAGAGGAGCTAAATTTTATTATATAGCCAGGCCTCTACATTTTGTAAACTACTAAAACCAAACCTACTATGAGCAACATAGAAACTGTTGTATTGGTGATTACTGGGTCTCTTGGACTTATGTACATCACCTACATATCTGGGCTCATTGTAATCTCTTTATTCAAGGGATTTTTGACGAGCCTGAAGAAATGGGGAAAGTGAAAACTTTCTTCATTTTTTTATCCTCTCAAATTCTTATATATGACTTTTTAACGTCTTGTTTGACATCGGTGCTAGAGAATATCTGGGGAGGTATCTCTAGCACTATTTTCTTTGTCTCCTTCTAATTCCTTATAAATGAATTTAGCTTATTCATATTTGGTATTAGGAAGGGTAGTCCTCGGTTGCAAAACTGGGGGCTACTTTATTGATAATGATAAAAAAGAAGGAAAATAGCTTCCTTCTTTATTTTCATAGCGGGACAATTATATATTCTAATTCATTGAGGTCTCCGATATCAAAAGCTTCGGATTCTGCTTTTCTTTTTGCTCGTTCGGCCTCTCTTTTAGAATTATAAGTTCCTACCAACATGCCGTTTTCTAAAAGTCCCCACGGCTCATACTTTTCTTCTTTTGCCATCTTCTTTATCTTTTCTAAAACTCGTCTTCTTGTCGAACCCATGACTCTCGGCCTTTTCTTCATCGGTTCTTGAATCTGTTATTACCGGCTCTTTCATTTTCAGGAGATAGTTATAAATTCCGTTCCATATTTCTTGAGCCGAGAGAAATCCGATGAGAGGGAGGCCGACCAGGATAGGGTTCTTCACATAATCCCAAGAATCCCATCGTGAACCAGTCTCTCGATAAGCTAAGACGAGAGGAGCCTGTGGAGATATTAGTTCTTTATCAACTCCATAATAAGGATCGGATACCCACCAAGGCATCCAACTCTTTTTCTTCTGATTCTTTAATTCTCCATCCATATCGTATTCCTCAACGGTGAATTTTATATTATCACCGTCATAATCTCTATTGACAAGGAACCTCTTTTTATAATCTTCGCCTGCCTGAATATATAAGTAGTAATTTCGGCTAGGCTCATTTTTAAGAGAGTTGAATGGCCTATGGTATCCGTCAAGCTCTTTTCTTGCTACAACGGAATTTCTTCTATCATATACTACATACTCATCTATGCCATTTATTCCGGCAAGATAATCGTAAAAATCTTTTTTGTTATCTATTATTTTCATATCATCAATAAGGCTTTAATCCCTTATATATAAGTTTCATATAATGATAGGTTTTAAGTCCGGCTATTGTGATAATACCCGGGCTTTTTTATTTATACCGCCCAGGAAGCCTTAATTCCTTATATATGTAGGTTTAGGTTTTAGTACACAACGGGCCGACAAACTATTAAAAAGATCTGATTTATGTCGGCCCTTAATTATTAACTAAAACCTAGGAAAACTATTTTTTTCGTCCTATTAAATCCTTATATATGAAATTTTCATGTAGTTACATTTGCCGGAGTCCAGTTGTTGCGAAACACCTGGGCTTTTATTTGTCCCTTTAAATTCTTATATATGAAAATGACAAATATTGAAAAAAGAACTTTAAAAAGAAATCGAAGAGTACGAAAAAAGTATTTTAAGATTTTTTATAAAGACGTAAAAAGAGCACTAGCAACAGATTATCCAAAAACTGAAAATGGAGACTTATTTAAAAGTCTAGAGATACTTGCAGATAACCCGGTGCTACTGTTCAAAGCGGACATGGAAGAGAAGCATCATGTTGCAGAGGTAGTTTTGGTAGATTCATTAAGTTGAAAAATCCAGAGACCTGTGTAAAATATAAAGTCAATCAAGCAGTTGCAGAATGGATTGACAGCTGTGATGACATGGCAAAACAAAATACAGTAAGTTTAACACTTTATTTAAATAGCATTTAATATGGATCCAACTGAAGCTACTGTAAATCAGTCTAAAACAGAAAACAAGTCTGACTGGTCTTTCCTGAAAGTACTTGTGGACAGAAATGAGCCGAAAGTTCATTTTGGCTCTCCTAAATTTACCCAATATTCTTACGTCGACAAAACAGACGGAAGAAAAAGAATCGTGGTAAAATGTGAAATGGAGTCTCAGCTAGTCCTTCCTGAGGGTTTTTTCAGGGATGATGAAATGGGAACAGAAGAGTTCATTCATTATCCTTCGGTAAAAGTCATCAAGACTACTGGTAAGGCAATCTGCGACGAAAGAGACGAAGAAAATTTCAGCCTAACTCTTGGCATGAGAGTTTCTCGTGTTCGTGCAGAAAAGAGGGCGTTCGAAAGACATGCCAAAGCCCTTGAAGCTAGAATGACTAAACTTCTTGATTTCTATCACAACTCTCTAGACAGTTTCATGGCAAAAGCTGACAAAGTCCTAGCTGATGAGATTATCTGGGAAGAGAAGAAGAAAGAAGAAACGCCGTCAGAAGAGAAGTAAAACTTGGGGCTAGGTAAAAATTCCTAGCCTCTAATTTATAAAATATGAGAAAATTACTTCTTATTATAGACCCTCAATATGATTTTGTAAATCCTTACGGGTCTTTATTCGTTAATGGGGCTCCAGAAGCTATAAAGAATATTGCATCTTATATAAGAAAGCATGGAGAAGATCTTTCCGGAATAGCAGTAACTATGGATACTCACCATAAGTATCATATTGCTAATCCTGGATATTGGAGCCCTAGACCAAAGCCATTTACCAGAATAACTGCGGAAGACGTCGCTTCTGGAAAATTTAGGCCAATTAAGGAAGAGTATAGGGAGACTACTAAAAGTTATTTAGCCTCTATTGACGGAATAACAATCTGGCCAGAACATTGTCTGGAAGGTTCTCCTGGTTGGGCAATGCCTCGTGAGCTTTCTGAGGCTATTCATGAGTGGGAGCTTCAAACAGAGCCGGTAGAGTTTGCAGAATACTATCAAAAAGGAACAAATCCTACTTTTGAAGCATTCTCATTATTCACAGAGGCTCCAGGAATGGAAGGTTACCGGCCCTATGCAGACATCAATGTATTCTCAGACTATGATAAAATTGTAGTTTGCGGTTTTGCAAAAGATGTCTGTGTAGCAAATACAGTTATGGATATGCTTAGAGATGGAGAAGAATATTACAGAGATAAGCTAATGTTCTTTGAAGATGGAATGGCTAGCATTGATCCAGAAAGTCCTATGAACCAGGTATTTCAGGATGCTATTCTGCAGTTTGGTGCTGAATTAGAAGTTGATATAAATTAAAAACAATAAAGGCAGAAAAATAAACTGCCTTTCTCTTTCCTCGCTTTTCCTTATATATGTTATGTATATACTAGTAAATAAGAAACCAGTTGATGTATTTAAAATAGATGCCGTATCTTCAATTATTCCGTTAGATATGAAAAGGTATAGAGCAGCGGTTAATTATCTTGAAGATCCTACTTTTGAAGGATTTCGTAAGAGGAAGATACAAGCAGATAAAAAGAAATCACAAAATATAGTAGAAAACATTATTAAATATATGATTAATGATGTTAGACACGAAGACTATAAAACGATGACAGGATATATTCCTACTAAATTTTCCGATGATTATGAGAAAAAGAATCTTGGATACTACTTTTGTATATCGCCGGGAAAGGATGAAGACTATATTTGTTCTAGAATATACAAAACAGAAGCAGAAGCAGAGAAAAACTTAAAAGATTTTCTTGAGCTTATAAATACCGTTAGAAGCATAGTATCTGAAATTACTATTTAGAGAGGACCTTAGAATCCTCTCTTTAAATCCTTATATATGAAAAATTATTAATTAAACACAAAAATGGAAGGAATTATTAAATCAAAATTAGAAAATGACCTTTACAAATTTTCAATGAGTTATTTCTATATGATGAAATATCCCAAAGCACAAGGGATTTTTGCATTCCATGATAGAAATAATTCCACATATACGAAGGAATTTGTGGAAAGGCTTAAGAAGGAGATACGGCTGTTTGCTGAACTAAGAATGACCAACGAAGAGTTCGAGTGGGCAGTTAAGAATATCCCGTATATCCCTAGATTTTTCTGGGAATGGTATCGTGGCTTCCAATTTGACCCTTCGGCTGTATCTATAAGCCTGGATTCCGAAAACCATCTTAAAATTTCGGCCTCTGGATATCTTTATCAGATTACTTTTTGGGAGGTTCCTATTCTCGCTATGGTGTCTGAGATTAAGAATGAACTTGAAGGAAATATCGAAAAGCTTGATGTTAACAAGTTTACTGATGCTCTAAAGAGAAAAATCAAACTTTCTAATGACAATGGAATGAAATTTTCTCTCTTTGGAATGCGGCGGAGATTCAGTGGCCCACTGGAGGCTCAGGTAACGGATATTTGCAGTAGAGAGGCAAAATATTGTGTTGGAACATCCAACGTCTGGTTTGCTTATGTCTATCATATGAGACCAACTGGAACGCTCGCCCATGAACTTATTATGGCAGCAGGAAGTTGGTATGGTTACAGGATGGCTAACTGGAGAGTGATGGAAGATTGGTCTAGTGTCTTTGGAATTGACCTTGGAACTATGCTGATCGATACCTTTACCTGTGATGTATTCTTCTGGAATTTCACAAGGGAACATGCTCATCTATTCTCTTCGTTGAGAATCGATTCTGGTGATGAGTATGAAATTGCTGATAAAGCTATTAAATCATATCAGAAACTTGGAATTGATCCAACTCAGAAAACTCTAATATTCTCAAACTCTCTTAATTTCCCTAAGGCACTTGCTATTCAGCAGTATTGTGGAGATAGAATCAAGACTAGCTTTGGAATTGGAGGAAATCTTACAGCGGATGTTCCCGGAGTTAAGCCTAGCAATATCGTTATGAAGCTATCCCGCTGTAGATTGACAGAAGATATGGATTGGCGAGATTGCATTAAAATCTCAGACGATCTAGGCAAACACATGGGAAATGAGATTGAGCTAGAGAGAGCCTTAATTGAGCTAGAAATAAAGAATCCTTAATACAAATTCATCGTGAGCTAAGAACTAAAATTCTTAGCTCTTATTTCCTTATACATGAATTAAACATATAAAAACAATGGGAAAATTTAAAGATTTTTTGAAAAATGCTGTTTTCGAAGAAGAAAACGAGAAAGAGAAAACAGTTAAACAACAAGCCACTCCAGAACCTGAAAAGCAGACTAATTTTCGTTTAGTCGCGAGGGAGGAGAAGGCTAAGATTACAGAAACATCTTCTACTATAGAAGATGAAGATGAAGGGGAAGTTAGCGAAGCTATTCTTGACATGCTAGAGAACGATCTAGAGCAAGAAAATATCCCCGGACCTGATTATCTTGAACTGAAAGCAGCTGCGGAAGATGAAGAAAGCATAAAGACGGAGCCTGATGAAAGAAAAAGATATCGCCAGGCTTTCTCTAATATGAAAAGATTTTTCCCAGATGCAGGTGTCACTGAAGATCGTATTTTTGACTCTGTAGAGCACTACAAAAAGGTTCTGCAGGCCAAAGAAGCAGATGCGAAAGAAGAGCTTGAAAGAAAAATTCAGACTGAAGTTATCTCATTGCGTGACGGAATTAGCGCCGAGGAGAAAGAGCTTCAGCGTAGAGAAGAACAGATTCGTCTCGAAAGGCAAAAGCTGGAAGAGAGAAAAGCTACTATCGCAGAAAGAGAAAAGTCCCTTACTAAGAAAGGAAAAGACTTTATTAAGACTGCAGCATTTATGCAGCAAGCTCTTGACAGTGACCTCAAGAAAATCAAAGAATATCTTAAATAATAAGATACTATGGACAACAACAACGGTTTAGTTCCGATGGGATCTGAATTCTCATCGAAGAAGTCACCCTGGGAAAAACCCGGAGGGAAACTTGGAATGGTTGTAGCAGGATTGGGGATTGCAGGGGCAGGATATCTCCTCTATCTCCTACTGCCAATCATGATCTCACTCGCGTCAAATGTTCTTTACCTGATTCTGATGCTTTTTGGTATTGGAATCCTAGGATACATCTTGACGTCTAAGAAGTTCTGGAATACGTTCAAAGTTGCGTATTTCATCATCATGCGAAGAATCACTGGGTTCTTCATCAAGATTGACCCTGTTGCTATTCTCGAAGATTATATTAGAGATCTTCAGAAAAGAATCAGAGAAGTTTCGGACAACATCAATCAAGTCCGTGGACTCATTAAGAAGAACGAAAGAAAACTTAATGAAGTAACGGATAAAAGAAACAACACTATTCTTGAGATTAAGCACTATCGTCAAAGCGGTCAGAATGCTTTTGCTCAACAGAAAGAAGGCCTCTTAGTACTTTATGAAAAATCTGTTAAGGATAGAACAGCAAGACTTGAGACCTCCAAAAAGTGGTTAGAAGCGTTGACCAAGCTTCAGCAATATGCTACGTTCTCTGTCACTATCAATGAAGAAAAAGTTAAACTCTTTAAAGATGAGTACGAAGAACTTAAGGCACAGGGAAAAGCCTTTAGGTCTATCAAATCTGCTCTCAATGGTGATCCTGATATGATGGAAAACTTTGAGACCGCTGTAGAAATCATGGAGAATGAAATCTCTATGAATCTCGGTGAAATCGAAGATATGATCGATGAGACTAACGGTCTTCTCGGTCAGGCTGACATGGAAAATGCAGTTATTTCCGACAAGGCCACGGCTATCCTTCAGAAATATGATAATCAGGAAGGAATTTTCAATGAAAATCGCTGGAAAGGTCTTCCTGAGCCTGAAGCTCAGCCAATTCAAAGACTCTCTAATGAAGAGCTTTCTAAGAGAGATGCTAAAGGTAGAAAAAGTTATTTTGACTAAACTCACATAAACAAAAACAATTATGGCAAAAGTAAAACCCTGGGTGAAGATTGTAGGAATTGCACTCGTCGCCGCTGGCGTTGGACTTGGTCTTAACGCCGCTGGAGTCTTCAAGGGCTCTGAAAACAAAACCACTACTGAAAAAAGCAGTGGAGAGAAGAAACCCTCTGGAATTTTTGGAGGGAAAACTAAGAAAATTGACTACATAACTGTAGGAACCAACACCTATGCTGGCTTCTTGCCATTTATGTATCTCAACAACGGCCTGGAACCGAACGAAGACTGTATTCTCTATAAGGAGTATGGCCTTAAGATGAAAGTTGTCATTCAAGACGACTTCCAGGCTGGACGTATGGCTTTCAAAAATGGAAACATTGACGTTATCTACTGTACTGTCGATGCTATTCCCGTCGAAATGGGCGAAGGTTCTGAAATGACGGACGCTAAGGTCTTCAACCTCAGTAACTGGAGCCGCGGAGCAGATGCTATCGTTGTCGGAAAAAATATTAAGAAGGTAGTAGACCTTATCGGCAAAGTAGTAGCCTGCTCTGAAGGAACGGCCAGCCATACATTACTTCTCAATACCCTTGAGACCTCTGGCATTGGTTACGATAGAGTTAATCTCAAATCCTCTATCGAACCTGACAAAGTTAATATTAAGGTAGTAGGCTCTGGGCTCGATGCTGCTGCTGCATTTAAGGCAGGTGCTTGTGATGCTGCTGTAGTGTTTTCACCGGACGACCAGGACCTTGTAAATTCTGGACTCGGTCATGTCCTAGTCTCTACCAAGCAAGCCTCTAGTATTATCTGTGATGGACTTATTGCAAAACAGGATTTCATTGACGCAAATCATGAAAATCTTGAAAAACTTATCGGCGCTCTCTTGTCTGCTAATGTCAAGATGAATACTGATATGTCCGCCGTCCGTCAGGCAGCACGATATTTTGCCAAAGCTTATGGAACAGACGAAGATTTTGCCATCGAGGGTTCTAAAAACATTTACTACGTAACCCTTGAGGATGAAGCCAATTTCTTCGGACTTAGGTCAGACTATACTGGAATGAAGGGAGACGAGCTTTATTCCAAGATGGCTAGAACTTATAGCGGTCTTGGTCTAGTTCGGAATCCCATTTCCTGGAGAAAAGCTTCTGATGATTCAGTTATTGAGGCTCTTCTCGGAAAGCCAGACTTAACTTCCGGAAATCAGGCTGCAGAAACTGGACCTGAATTTGAAGAAAGAGCCGGCCTAGAAACCGCTCCCGTATTCTCAAACAAGTCAGTTACCATTGAATTTCCGACAGGTTCTGCTACGCTCGATAACAATGGAAAAACAATTATCGATCGAGAGTTTAAGACTCTGGTTAAGCAGTTCTCTGGAGCTCGGTTTAGAGTTGAGGGAAATACTGACAACACTGGCTCGGCTGCAACTAATGAGGCACTGTCTAAGAGGCGTGCTCAGGCTGTTGTAGATTACCTAGTCAGAGAATGCGGTGCTGATAGAAATCAGTTTACTGTTGTAGGCAATGGTTCCAAGCATGCAATTGATGCTGGTTCCAAAGGCTCAGATAGTAGATACAGAACTACTGATCTTTTACTGATCAGTGAATAAACCGTCTTGTTGTTTTGTTGGGGTGGGCAGTTGAAATATATTGCTCACCCTTTATCTTAAACAATATGACTAAGAAAGCTGATTGGAAACTAAAAAGAGAAGCTCAAGCAGACATTCTTCTTCCGTGGGCACAAAACAAGATTAAGAAACTTGGATATAACGCCAAAATAGAAGGATATTCCGTTGTCTTTAGGGTTGGAGTCTGTAAAGTAAGATTCTATCCCTTTACTGGTGGAATTCAGTGGCAAGGAACTCCAGGGATAAAAGAAAGAGGAATGAGCAATCTTATAAAACTCATCAATGAACATGAAAAAACTAAAGGGACTGTTTAAGTTTGGAGGAAGCAGTGATTTTGGAAAGCTAACGCCGTTAGTCTCGGTGATAGGAATTCTTTTCCTTATTGGACTTTGGTGGTTAGAAGCTAAGTTTGAAGTTATACCAACTAAGATTCTTCCTGGACCATTCGATGTTTTAGGCTCTTATCCTGGTCTTATCACGGAGAATAGCCTCTTCGGAAATCTATGGTTCACGGTTAAACTGAATCTCTTGGCATACTTCTGGGCAATATTAATATCTCTTGTAGTCGGATTTGCACTATCACTGATTCCTTTCCTTAACCTAGCGTTGGGAAAATATCTTAGTGCCCTTCGCTATACCCCACTGCCGAGTATCTCTGGTGTCTTCATAGCCGTTGCAGGACTCACATTTGGAATGAAAGTGAGTTTCCTTGCGGCTGGCTTGATAATCTTTATACTTCCGGCAGTAGCAGCGAAGGTAAACGAGCTACAGAATCCAACCAATGACTCCAATATCTACTTAGAGACTATGGAAACTCTGGGTGGAACTAGTTGGCAGAAGTTTAGGTATGTCTATTTCCCATATGTAACCTCCACAGTCAGTCAGGAAATTATAACCCTAACTGGTGTATCATATTCCTACTGTGTTATCGCCGAACTTCTTTATAAATCCGGCGAAGGAATTAACGGCGTGGGAAGTTTAATCAATACCCTAATCAGACAATCTCATATGCCTGAAGCCTGGGCATGTTTGTTCCTGATTATTGCCGTCGGTGTACTTCAAGATTTTCTATTTAAGAAGCTTGATATTGCCCTATTCCCCTTTAAGTATAACAAGAAAAGCATCTGGAGGAAATAAAGATGGGAATATTTAAGAAAGAGCTTGAAGAAAAGAGAAGACAGGAGTTAGAGGCTGAACTTGAGAAAGAAGAAGTCCTCGATAAAACAAGTGTCAAAGTAGAAACTGTGCCTCAGGAAACATTTGACAAACCGGAGGAAGTAGAAAAAGAAGTTCTTGAAAATGTTAATGTGTTCGACCTTAAGAATATTAATGTTTCTTTCAAGGTAGGACAAGAAGTCAAACATCTTTTCCAGGACTTTAACCTAGAAATCCCTGATATTCCTGGAAAATCTCAGGTGATTGGGTTTGCTGGTCCGTCGGGTTGTGGAAAGTCTCAGCTCCTTAGAATTATCTCAGGGCTGTCTAAACCACAATCTGGAGAGGTCCTAGTCTATGGCCAACCCTATACAGACAAGACCCATTTTCCGCTGATTTTCCAAAGATACAGCAACTATGATTGGATGACCGTCTATGATAATCTTGCCCTTCCCCTTAAAATGAGAGGTATGAAGGACGGCGATATAAAGGCGGCCGTAGAAGAGATGATTGATATCTTAGGACTTCGTGGACATGAGCAGAAGTGGGGATATCCGGGAGGTGGACTTTCTGGTGGTCAATGTCAGAGAATTTCCATCGGCCGTAGTATTCTCGCCGCTGCAGGAAATAAAGACTCTAGGGGAAATCAAATCCTTCTCCTAGACGAAGCCACTAGTGCTCTTGACATCGTATCTAAGCACGAAGTTCATGACACCCTAATGAATATCTTGTATGGGACCGAACTAGACCCGACTATGATAATCGTTAGTCATGATCCGTCTGAACTAGCTTTCCTGTGTGATAAAGTCTTCGTTCTTGCTCCCTGGCCCTGTCGTATTCATAAAGTTGTGGACATCGACTATGGGGTGGGAAAGAGAACGAGAGAAATCAAAGAAAGTCAGAAATGTCAGGACTATGCAAAGGAAATTGAGCAGTCTATCCGAGAAATTGAATAGACCCCAAATCCTTATAAGTGACTGTTTTTAAATCATCGCTGTTAGTTGAGTTAGGCCAGAGTGTAATAGCTTTGGCCTTTCTCTTTTTCCTTATATATGATGGGATTCTGTTATATTAGTAAAGGTATATTTAAGTATAGAAAAACTTTAGGTCTATCTATATATCTACCAGGGCTTATTTGGTTAGATGAAGATAAAGTTAGTTCAGTACGGGTAAGTTGGAAAGAGAAATTGCTCTTTGTTGAGTGGAAAGATAGTTATGATATTGGTCTCTTATTTGAGAGTTCTTATGACTTAAATGATTGTAGACTTTCTGGACCAAAATCAGTATTTGAATTATTTAGTGATGTAAGTTTAGACTACCTGGCTTCGGTTATGTCAGAGCTTCCTTTCTAATGACCGATAAATTCCTTATATGTGAACATATTAAATAACAAAAAAATAGACTCGATAGTATACACCAGGTTGTCGTGTATATTTATCGGTCTGGGATATGGACAGTCCGGGTGAGAGCTCCGACTGTTTTTTTGTCTTTTCCTTATATATGATGGAAAAGAAAGTTAGAGTTAGATTTAATTATAACTTATACGAAACCATTAAAGATTGTATACATGTAGAAGTATACGACTGGTCCTGTAGAGAAATTATAATTTTATCTAAAGAACAGGACCTAATCCGAGCGAAATTTAAACCTGTTGCTTGGACTGAAAGACCAGAGGGAGAATATTTACATACCCCTGGAATGCTATTTATGTATATTCCAGAAGAACTTCTAGAAATATATAGTGATCTTGAAAGAATATAGTCAATGAGGCTTAGATTTGCGCTAGTAGAATTTGATAGATTTATTTTTGATAATTTTAAAGATGAAATTCAAGTATATATCAAAAAAGAAGGCACAGCTTTTTTAGATGTTGAAAAAATTGGAACAAAATATATAGGACGATATCTTTCGGAAGATGGAGTATGGGAAGTTCGGACCCTTTCCAAAGAAGAGTTGTATTTGGGTATTCCTATATATTTATCAGAGACTTTTACTAACCTAGTTCCCTATGCTTAAAACAACCCCAGACCCAGGAACAGCAAGGGTAAAGTTTAATTATAATCTATATAAAATATTTAAATCAGAAGTTCGTGTTCTTTATTATAAACGAGCTTGGGATGCGTACTGGTGCTACGATATAATTCCATTAGTTAAGAGTGGAATAACATACAGGGCATATGCAAATAGAGACAATTATAAGTTGGTTATTGATACCAATCTTTATATGTATGTTCCAGATTATTTCTTAGAGCTTTTTGAAGACCTAGAAGTGACATGATAGTAGAAGGAATTGCAGTAGAGTTTGATAAGCATATATTCGATACATTTTACACAGAAGATCATCAATGGCCACCTGAAGTAGAACTATATTCTAAGGATGAAGGAAGACCATTAAGCTGTATCAAAAGAATAGGCTCAAGTTATTTGGCAGTAGAATTAAGATGGGAAAGCGACACTATACATACACGACAGCTAGAAGAAAAAGATATTATGATGGTAGTCCCTAGATATCTTATTGATATATTTGATAACTTGAAAATAATTGAAGGTCTTCCCATAACTAACTACAGTGTTTAATATATTTTATTTTGCGCCTGAGAAGCCTTCAAATTCTTATATATGTTAAATTGCTGGGTTCGTATAACGGTTAGTACCCGAGATTTTCATTCTCGTAACAGGAGTTCGATTCTCCTACCCAGTACTACATCGCGGCGTAGAGCAGTTGGTAGCTTGCAAGGCCCATAACCTTGAGGTCGTCGGTTCAAGTCCGTCCGCCGCTACTATGAAATAGGATTAAAGTCCTATTTCTTTTTTTTTCTGAAATATATGTTTTTGCCGCTCTTAGGGAGGTAAAATCTTATATATGAAGTTAAAGATATTATTTATTGAAGCGTAATGCAAATCTATAAATGATATCTTTCTTTTCAAATAGATGTTATCATGTTTTGATAGGGAGGGGAAGTAAAAGAATAGCTACCTTTGAAAACCCTCCTGATATTAAAATATGAATTGGTATAATATTAAAAACTAGGAAGCTACTAGGATAAAAGAGGCAATTAAAACAATGATAACAATTGATGATCTCCCAGAAGAAGGAGGAAATTATGCAAAAACCAAAAAAGAGTGGGAAGAAGTAGATCACCTGTATATTCATTATTTTTATAAGATAACCAACAATATTAATAATAAATATTATTACGGTATTCATTCTATCCTAAAAGAAGATCCAAAATCAAATGACCTAGTAAATGATGGCTATTGGGGTTCTGGTACTGCTATTCATGAGGCTGAAATAAAATATGGGCTTGAAAATTTTACTAAAACCGTTGAAGCAATTTTTTCTACACGAGCCGAAGTTAGAATTTATGAAGCAGAAATAGTAACGCAGGAATTAGTAGATGATAGAATGTGTTATAATATGGTTCTAGGAGGATGCGAGAGTCCTATATGGCAAGGAGGATGGATATTAGTTAATTATAGAGATGAAAGTCTAAGAAAAGAAAAAATGTTCAGTATTCCAACAGAAGAATATCAAAGTAACAAAGACAAATATATAACCTCTATGTCGGGGCTTATTTCTGTTAATTATCGAGATCCAGAAAAACGACTTCCTAAATTTTTTACAATAAGTTCTGAAGAATATTACAAAAATAAAGACCTATATATAACTTCGTTTTCTGATAAAGTAGCCTATAAGAATAAAGAAAACTGGGAAGACGTTAGGTGGCTTAGCTCTGATGATCCATTAGTATTATCTGGTCAGTTTATAGGGATAACTAAGGGTCTTAAGCAATCTCAAGAAACTATAAACAAAAAGATAGGAGAGAAAAATGGATCTTATGGTAGTTTTTGGGTTACTAATGGAAAAGAAAATAAGAAAATAAGCAATCAAGATATTCCTGAGGGTTGGTGGAAGGGGAGAATTATTGATGAGACAAAAATAAAATACTGTTATATAAATATAGAAACCGGCGAACATAAATATTTCTTAAAAACTGAGAATCCTGGACATCCTTGGTTTAAAGATTTTATGGTAGACAAAAATTTAGAAGTAATAACCATAACCAGATTAGAGGGATATCTAAAGGATGGAAAAACAAAAAAGGAGTTATCAGAAATTTTTGGTATATGTATAAAGTCGGTGGCCAAACTAGTAAAATATTATATAGGTCTTGGGAAACTTGATAATAAATATTATATACTTAAAAATTCAGTTCGTCATCAGGCTAGTACTAAGTATATGTTTATTAGAGATAAAAGTACTGGAAAGGTTCGCAGGGTGTTATCTGAACAAGCCAAAAAGTTCCTAAATAATACAGATGCATTTGAAAAGCTTTAAATTCCTTATATTTGAAAATCATCTTCGTGGCTCGATGGTGAAACTGGTAGAATTGTCTGCCTCTCTATAAAGAAATTTATAGAAGATAGGTCCCCTAAACGGTGAAGACTAAACAGAAATGCATGTTAATACCGTGGCAAATCCTGAAAAGGATAGTCCGTAGAGAATATACAGGGACAGCCTAAGGGAAATCTAAGGCTAAGATTGATTCCAGACCACAAACAAATACGATAGTAAGAGTTGGAACATCTAACATAATACAAAATTTCATGTATTTGGTAGCGAAAACTATAGTGGTCCAAGACACGAGGGACTTAAAATCCCTTAGCCCGAAGGGGCTGTGGTGGGTTCGATTCCCCCTCGAGCTACAATTCAACACAAAATCGGACCGGTGGCGAAATTGGCGAGACGCGCTAGTCTTAGGAACTAGTACATTGATACACTGTGGGTTCAAATCCCACCCGGTCTACAGACCAACCAACTTAACAAAAAACTATTCATGCTGCATACCTTTGGAGGGGTATGCAGCTGTTTTTTTTATTCTTCTTAAATTCTTATTAATAAAGAAAAAAAATTATGCCACGAATTTATAGTAAAGATGTAAAACTGACTAGAACACAAAAAAGACGTCTACGATATGTTCTTTGTGATTTTATTTGGGGGGATGACCCTACACTAATTAATATAGAACATGATGCAGACAGTGTTAAGCTCACTATTCAGATGTCTAATGCAGACTGGGTTAAAACTATGGGAGAGTCGTGGCCCAAAGAAGATATGAGCATTGAAGTAAAACGCCGTAAGTGATGAGAGTATTTTGGAATAAAGAGTTTTACGAAAAATACAGTAATGTCTTTAATATTCAAGTCTGGGCTATAAAAGAAATTCCAGAGAGCAACGGATATTATTATAATTACTATAACTATGGTGATACTACAACTAGGTCTTATATTGTACTCTTAGACCTCTCTTTTAGTTGGTCAGAATCAGACGGAAAACTTACAGCGCTTAACTGGGAATCTGGAATTTATGAACACTTTCCAGTAAATACGGTATATATGGAGCTTCCTGATGAACTTAAAGACATATTTCCAGATCTTGAACCGTGGATAGACTATAACTTTTCCATGACATTTTCTTCAACTTCAGATATATAGTTGTGGAAAGAATCAAGTATATATATTGGAACCATGACTTATATAAAACATATAGAGGACTGTTTGATATTCAAGTATTTTATAAGGATGGTCACTACGCTTTGTTGAGAATACCATCTAATCTCAAACAATCCTATAATGAAAAATATTTTAAGGTAGTGGATCCTAAGGGAATTAATAGAATATATTTGAGTTCTGAAATAATTCTTGGGGTTCCTGAAGAATTATTTAATCTATTTTCTGATCTTAAGCTTATTGATTTTTCAATATTGATAATAAAAAACAGTATATGAGCAAGATAATTGAATTTGACCCTGGACTTCGGAAGGATATTGAATCAGGTAAATACGAAGTACAGACTAGAAACGGAAGAAAAGTAAATATCATTGACTGGGAATGTAAATGCTATGATAGAAATGATATTGTAGCTAAAGTTTCAAGTGGAAATGGAAAATCTGAGAATATCATGAAATATTATACTTCCGGCCATCTTATTTCAGACTCTACTTCTGGGCCGAGGGAAAAGGACTTGGTTTTAGTTATGAAAGAAGAAGAAAACAAAGAAGAGCCAGGACCACAAGAAACTAGCTTTCTTCAATACCGGCCCGCTCTAGAGTCTGGAGAGTTAATGGCCGTTACAGAATTTGGTGAACCTGCAGAGATAGTAAAATGGGATTGTCAAGGTAAATATCCAATCCTTGCTGCAATCTATGACGGGGATACTACAGATGCTTGCTTTTATGATGAAAACGGAACTAGTTTTTCAGACGGAAGTAAGTTATTGGTGAAGAAAAAAGTATCTCCTGAAGACTATCCTGAGGGTTTCATTAAGACGGTATGCGAGGAGCTTAATGGTCTGGTGGAAGATCAATATTTTCCGCAAGAAGTTCTAGATGCTGCTAAAAAACTACTGGAGACATCTGGGAGACCTATAGAAAAAGAAACTCCTAAGACACCCAAAGAATTAGAGGATACTGCAATGTCATATCTCTATTCTTCAGCTACGTCCTATAGTCAAGATAAAGCAAAGGAAATGGCAAAGTCTCTGTGTGATATTTCTAGAAGATTACAGTTTAAGATAGAAGTATCCGACCAGAATGTGCCTCTAAGTGAAAATGAAAAACTAGTTAAAGACGCTATCTTAAGGAGTGTTGGAAATGGAAAACTGGGGAATGTTGAGGTAAAATCAATAACCACATATCTTACGGAGCTTCTAAAATCTCCTGAAGAACCACAAAAAGAAAGTGATAGGCCCTCTTGGTTAGTATCAGACAGAGACCAGTACTTCTCTGGATATAAAGAAAGTCCGATACATGGGGCACTAGTATTAAGAAAGAGTCTCTTAGGTCGGGATAAAATAATAATAACTGACCGAGTCAAGAAAGGAGACATATACTTTCCGCTTACAAACATAAAAAGATAAACGAACAGTAACTGTTGTTAGTAAGTTGTTTTTGTTTAGTTTGGCATAATCTTATGACGAATTTACTGTTCACGTCAATCCTATCCCTAGTCGTGAGATTCGGGATAGTCTTTTTTCCTTATATATGTATGAATACGGAAACAAAAATGTGGCTTAAAACATTAGGATATATATTAATTTATACTATAGCATATATTATTCTTATATGCTTACTTAAACTTGATTTTAATCCAGGCTCATTTTCTATAGGTCTTTCTACATTTGCTATATATCTTGGCTTTTGTGCAAAGAACGAAAAAGAAGAAAGAGCAAAAGAAGAAGAAAGACCAAGTCCACTATCTCATGAAATATCTGCTGATGATGCTAGATTATTAATGGGAGGACGAGATAATGAAGTTCTTAGGAGAATCTATTATGAAATACAAATAAACGCCAGAGCCGGAAAAGAAAGTATAACAACAAGCCTAGACCCCGGCGAATGTAATATTGGATACATTGGAGAAAGTCTAGAAAAGCGTGGATATACCGTCGAAATAGATAGATCAATTCCAGGTCCATTATTCTACTTCATAATTTCATGGACAAAACAGCCCAGAACTTAACGCTCTTGGCTTATTTTTTTTTATTCTGAAATACATGTTTTGGCGTTAGAGAGGGGTGGAATTCCTTAGTCTTGAATTAAAAACTAAATAATTATTATGAGAAAAATTTTAAGTATTTTTGCTGCACTTGTAATGACAACAATGATTGCAAGCGCCCAGACCGTTGAAAAATCCGGTCTCTTTGAAAACACCTACGTTACTGTTTCAGGTGGAGTTGTAACTGGTACACAATTTGAGAACATGACTAAAGACAACTGGTATAAAGTCCGTCCTGTAGTTGGTCTTGAACTTGGTAAATATATAACTCCAGTCATTGGCTTTAGCGCTGAAGGTTTAGGTTTTATCGGTACAACAACTAGTCGCACTTTCTTTGATGAATCTGCAGTTCTCGCCAATGGAAAACTTAACTTCTCTAATTGGTTTGGTGGATATCCTGGTCAACCTAGACGAGTTGAAGTAGTTGGTGTTCTTGGCTATGGTTGGGGACATGACTACGTAGCAACTTCTTATGGTCAGCATAGAGGAAGTGAAGTTGGTGTTATTGTAAACGGTAGAAGTGATGAAGTTGTCGGGAAAAATGGAATTCCCACCGATAAAAACTATACTGTCTATAAAACCGGAGCTGAACTAAACTTTAACTTAGGAAAATCAAGGGCATGGCAAATTAATCTAAAGCCTAGTGTTCTCTGGTTCCATAAAGTAGCTGGAAATTATGTTAGCACCCCATTCCTGACAACAAAGAGAGATGCCCGTGCTAATGTAATGCTTGGTCTAACATATAAATTTGGAAACAAGAGTAAGGGACATAACTTCAGACTTTGCCCCTACAGCGTAACTCAGGCCGACTATGATGCTCTTAATGCAAAATATAATGAGCTTCTAAATCGTCCGGCCGAAGTTAGAGAGGTTGTTAAGACTGAAACTAAGGAAGTTCAGATTAAGGGAGACACCAGAGTTCTCGTTGGAAGTACCGTTATTACTTTCTCCATCGGAAGCTGCGCACTTTCAAATGTTGAGAGAGGTAAGGTTGACCTGTTTGCAAAGAGCCTAGATTCTGA